>Ga0123353_10000330_pt1 | contig 58514 bp, 50 predicted proteins | sample TergutLab28metaG_3_FD_92763 | JGI IMG/M metagenome (GOLD analysis project Ga0123353, IMG submission 92763) | Labiotermes labralis P3 segment gut microbial communities from Petit-Saut dam, French Guiana - Lab288 P3 | ecosystem: Host-associated > Arthropoda: Insects > Digestive system > Gut ... | reverse complement strand
CGCCGGAACAACCTGTGGGAACTGGTCCCAATCCTACCATGAGAAATGAAATGAAGGCCATCTTGGAAACGTCACGACGGGAATCCGCCGCACAAAAAAACGCTGAAAATCCTGTGACGCAAACACCGACTCCGCAAACACCTTCGAATAATCCTCCAAACAATCAAGGGACGGATTCTTCCGTGACTCCGACGGTGCCCCCCACGGTTTTGCCGAATCAAAATCTTGTTGCCATCAAATTGACTCCCGGAAAAGGGGACAATAATTTCTTTGCTGAGCTTGAAGACGGAACTGTTCTTGCGGTCAAAAAAACGCCGGAGGGGTATTATACCAAAGATGGCAGGAAAGTCATTGATTTGGGTGAGGAACAGGCCGAAACGTCGAAGGCACTTGTTGGAGATGTTTGGTGGATCGTTCTTTTTTTGGCGGCCACGTTTGCTTCCGTCTATCTCGGTTTCATTGCCATCGATTACCAGCATCGCCTCGAACAGGCTCTGGCCACGCAGAATCAACGACTGACAGGTTCAAGCGGAGACTTTTCATCCGATTCCAATCTTTGGGAGCCGGAAACGCTCAGTTTTCCGAGATCGGGCGGTTCATCTTTCGATAGTTTTGATTCAGAAACTTCGTTTCGCACCACGGCCTGATCTTGGTAAGGTAGACTTTGATTTTTAAGTAAAATTCTGGTTGGAAATCGGAAAGAAGTGGAAGGACGTTTTAAGATCATGAAAAAATCATTACCTTTTTTTATTTTTTTGATTGTTGCAACTATTCTCGGCGTGGGGTGTCGATCTCGAATCAGTTTTCCGAAGGAGGAAAGTGAGGAAGTCGGCCTGGAAAACGGTGTCTATGTTCTCACCGATGCCAATTTCCACCATGAAATTAACACGGAAGGGATTGTTTTGGTCGATTTTTGGATCAACGGTTGTCCTCCATGCGTCAAACAGGCGGCAGTGATCAAGGAATTGTTGGGGCCGTTCCGGGACAAGGTGAAATTTGCCAAAATCCACGCCGACCGTTATCGGGAACATGCTCGGGATTATAACATCAGGGCGTTTCCGACGTTATTGCTCTTCAAGGATGGAAAGCTCCAGGAACAGCTTCTCGGACTTCATGATAAACCTGCCCTGGAAATGCTTTTGAACAAGATGCTGAATGATTCGCAGCAGGAAACGCATCAGAAAGCAGAGTCTGTCGAACAGAATGACGTACAGAATGACGCATTACAATGAAACGCATCGAAATCATGCAAGTTATCTTTACGTATCTTTTGGAAACGAAGAAAATGTAGTGATTATATCGACTGAGACGGGGCAACTGAAATACTTTCGGGTGCTTTTCCCCGAAAAATATTGAAAAAAACTCAGGTTTTGTTAAAGTCGATGCGTAGAGATTGATGTGAAACGATGTTCTTTTCTCCGAAATCAGGTGTCAGGAAAAGAGACTCGTCTGCCGAATCAACAGGATGTTCCATTTGTGATGGAGAAAAGAAGAGATGGGTGAGCAATCCCTACCGAGTGATGTTGACGAACTGATCCGTAACGCGGAACTCCGGGCGGAACTGGAGCCGTATTATGATGAGTCGATCAGTCGTGTTAATGTCCAACATTGGCCGCTTCGCTACGAAAATGAGTTTCTTGCCGCGATGCTCGCTTGGGAAACGGCCCCGATTCTCCCGATTTATCGCTGGTTTGAGCCGGAATTGCGACTCCCTCAGCCCGATTCGCTGAATGACGAGGAAATTCACCAAATTCTTACTGATGTGATTGACAAACTTTACGAAAAGAAAATCGTTCTTGATTTTACGTCTCACCTTTCCGACCGCGAACTCTACCGTTTGATTTTGAGGGATATTCTTCCGTCCCGTGAAAAAAAGCTGGAGCAGCGTGTCAACGAGCTTCATTGGGACTGTTCGGTTTCTGATAACGACCCCGTGATTTGGCTGAAATACTATGCTTCCGACGCCGAACGTGAACAGTGGGCGGAACAATTCGGTCAGTCGCTCCCGGAAAAGGCGATTCCTCTTTATCCCCGACAAATGCCGCACCACTTGTACTGAGTTTTTGGGGTATTTTGGTGGTGGCGCGAAAAATGAACCGTGCTTCGAACGCTGCCTGTTGCGCCGACGGGAAAACAACAACAAAAGGAGGCTGTTTTGTATGTCGGCGAGACAGGCGATTCACCGAACAGGCTTATTTTTTTATTTCCAGCCCAATACTTGTTTTTTCAGGTTTGATCGTGTATCCTTTCATGAGAAATTTACTATTTTTCTGCTGTTTTTCATGAAAGGGTCAATTGATGACAAAAACGCTTAACGTTGGCATGCTCGGTTGCGGATTCATGGGGCGAACCCATTCGAACGCGTATGCGCAAGTCTGTCACTTTTTCGAGGTTCCCTACAAGCCGGTGTTGAAAGCGTGCTACGCTCGTGAACAGGACATGGAGGCCCTGAAAACGCTCCAGAAAATGTGGGGCTATGAATCCATTGAAACCGACTGGCAGAAGTTGATCAAGCGAAGCGACATTGATATTGTTGATGTTGTTGCTCCGAATTTTCTGCACAAGGACATGGTTCTTGCCGCCGCGGATGCCGGAAAGATGATTATTTGCGAAAAGCCGATGGCGATGAACATGAAGGAGGCCGAGGAGATGGTCGCCGCCGTGGAAAAAGCGGGCGTTGCCAACATGGTGATGTTCAACTACCGCCGGGTTCCCGCGATTTCCCTGTTCAAACAGATTGTCGATGAAGGACGTGTCGGACGTCCCTTTCACTATCGGGCGACGTACAACCAGGATTACACGATCAGTCAGAAGGTTCCGACCGGCGGGGCCGCTCTTTGGCGACTTGATGCGAAGGTCGCGGGAAGTGGCGTGACCGGAGATTTGCTTGCTCACTCCATCGACACCGCGGAGTGGATCAACGGCCCGATCAAACGGGTTGTCGCCCACACGGAGATTTTCATCAAGGAGCGTCTCCACGCCGAAACAGGTCAAATGGTGCCGATCACCATTGATGATGCTTGCATGTTTTTGGCGATTTTCGAAAACGGTTCCATTGGGACGTTTGAAAGCACGCGTTATGCCCGGGGACGCAAAAATTACAGTTCGATGGAAATCAATGGCGAAAACGGAGCCATTTTCTTCAATCTTGAGCGACCGGAATACCTCCAATTTTTCCGTTATGCCGACCCCGCGACCGGGAAAAAGATCGAAGACCATCTGACCGGTTGGCAGGAGATACTCGTCACCAACGGCGAACATCCGTACATGAACAAATACTGGGTTCCCGGCACAACAATCGGTTACGAACACACGTTCATCAATTCCTTGGCCGATTTCCTGATGAGTCTGGACGGCGGCCCGAAATGTGAGCCGACGATGCGCTCGGCCATGAGAACGCAAAAGGTTTGCGACGCCATCATCCAAAGTGCTCAAGAGGGACGTTGGATTGATATACCGTAACCGGTGTAGGTGGTCTTTGGCCTTTCAAGTTTTTTGAACTCTCAAAAACAAATGGGGTCCAGCGTCCTTACGCTGGCCGCCGGAGGCATTTTTTAAACGTCATTTGCTATGTGCGTTCATAGCTGGCCGATTTGGAAAGTTGTGAAGCATTACACCATAGGACGTTGAAAAATGTCTCCGACGGGCAACTGGCCGTTGCATAGCCAAGCGTGCCGCTGTACCACTCTTTTATGACACAAGCAATACCCTTCCATGCTTTCTTCCGAAAAGAAACGTTCGTTTGACGGTCTTTTGGCCGCGATTTCCGCCTACAGCATGTGGGGGTTCTTTTCGCTCTATTTCACGCTTCTGAATCGGCTTGATCCGCTGGTTATTCTTGCTTTTCGGATCATTTTCGCATTCGTGGTCCTGATTCCGATCGTTCTCATAAGAGGAAAAGGAAAAACGGTTGTCTCGCAACTGTTGCGGAGAAAATCGGCTCTTTCTCTTCTTGTCAGTTCGTTTTTCATCAGTGGAAACTGGCTGATTTTTATCATTTTGGTGCAGAAAAAGATGGTGTTGGAATCGAGTCTCGGTTATTTTATCAACCCGCTTGTGAGTGTGATGTTCGGCGTGGTGTTTCTTCGTGAACGGTTGCGTCCGTTGACATGGGTATGCGTGTTTTTGGCAGGTTGCGGTGTCTCGTTTTATGCTTATGAAATCGGGACGGTCCCTTGGGGAGCCATGGGGGTTGCCCTGACGTTTGCGTGTTATGGACTCGTCCGAAAGATGAATCCCACCGATTCACTTTCAGCCCTTACGGTTGAGACGCTTTATGTTTTTCCAATCGCGATGCTGTATCTTTTCCGGCAGAACGCTTTTTTTACAATCGGCAAAACCGAGCCGATGCTTTTCTTGTTGCTTTTCGGTTGTGGGGTGCTGACGGCATTTCCGCTGTTGCTTTTCGGTTTCGCGGCTCGTCGGGTTCGACTTTCGACGCTCGGAATGTTGCAATATCTGACACCGACATTCAGTTTTCTTTGTGCCATTGTGTTTCTCGGTGAAACGATGCAATGGTTTCAGTGGGTTGCGTTTGTTATCACTTGGTTTTCCCTTCTGCTCTATCTTTACGATTCGTTTCAACCTTATTCAGACACGGCGTAAATTTGGCAAAGTCTCTTGACGGTATTGCGGATCAGTCGCCGCAATTCCGGTGGCGAAATGACTTCCACTTCGGCCCCATAACCGAGAATCCACCAGGAAATTTCGTTCAGTCCCGAAACCGTGACTTGAAATTCGAGTGAACCGTCGGGAAGGAATGCGTTTTTTTGCGTTTTGTGCCAAAGGACTTCAGCCACGTTTTGCGCGACTTTGGGGGAAAACTTCAACACGACCTTGGCGTCTTCACCCGGTTCGGGAATCATGTGCCAGGCATTTCGGAAATAACGATCATGACTGAAGTGTTTCGGAATCTCGTAATGTTCCTTCATTTTCTCCAATTCCAGAATTCTTCCGATGTGAAACGTCCTCACTTCGTGGTGGAGCGACGAGTAAGCCAGCAAATACCAGGCTCGCCTTGAAAAGAAAATGTGATAAACGGACAGAATGGTTTGAAAAACGTTTGGCTCTACCGGACTTTTGTACGACACGGAAATCATTTCACGGCGATGAAGCGATTGCAAAAGCGTGTCGAAAAAATAGCTCTTGTTTCCCAAGCGATGTTTGGGGATGTTATGATATTTGAGAAGCTGCTCCATGGCCCTGATGTGATTTCGGGTGATCGGAGGGAGAATCTGGGAAATTTTGAGTCCGGCGTTCCTTGCGGCGGAGCAAAACGAGAAGTCTTGATCGTGTTCACTGGCCTCCTGACAAAGTTTGTGCAGGGCGAGAGCTTCAGAAAGTGTCAAATGAACAGCTTGCAGAAAAAAATCATGATTGAGGACGTATGCCTGTTTGGCTTTGTCGAAATCGTTGATGATTCCTTCCTGCCGTAAGACCTGCAAATCTCGAAATATGGTTCGGCGGCTGGTATCCAACTCCATGGCCAAAGAATCAGGAGTTTGGGGACCTGATCGGATTTTCTTCAAAAGCAGGATAATACGAAGTCGGGCTTCTAACTTTTTACGTTTTGGTTTTGGTTCAGTTGGTTCAGAAGACATAGGACAATAAAATACGACAGCACCATTGTTTTTATGAAAAGGCAAAAGGTGGAAGCGCAAAGTTCAAAGTGTAAAGCGCAAAGATGATACTGAAAAACTTTGCGCTTTTCACTTTGTTCTTCCTTTCGCTTTTTACAGCCATTCACTGGGGTCGTTGAAGTAATCATTGAGTGCCTCATCAAAGACTTTTCCATCAATGACAAACGTCGCATCGGCAAGGCGGACGGTAAGTTTGGCTTGCGGGGCGTTGTTGCCGGTGAACACGGAATTGCTCACATCGAACGTTCCACTCGAAGCGTAGATGGCTCCGCCATGCGTGCCTGCGGTGTTGTTCGTGAATTGACTGTCGGTAATCACGATGGTATCCTTGGAGTGGACACTGCAATAGATGGCACCGGCGAACCTGGTGGCGGCATTATTGTCAAAAGTGACATTCGTGAGAGTGACGACGTCGACCGCCCAGCCGTTACGCCAGATTCCGGCACCATAAGTGGCCGTGTTGGAGTCGAAGATCGAATCCGAGACGACAAAATCACCGCCCGCCGAGTAAATCGCACCGCCCCGGCCTTCGATGGTGAGGCCTTTGTTGGCCGTGAACTTTGTGTTGCCCGTAATCGCGAGGTTTCCTGAAATCTGATACAAGGCCCCGCCATATACCGCGGAATTGGACGCGAATGTCGAAGAATCAATTGTCGTCACATTCACCGGCGTGGATTTCAGATAGATCGCTCCACCAAAAATCTTGGCCGTGTTGTTCACGAATTCCGTCTCCGTGATGGAGAATTCTTTACCCGTGACTTTGTTGGTGGACCCATAGTGCCAGATGGCTCCGCCTTCGGTTTCCGCAGTATTACCCTCGAAAATCGCATTGGTGATATTCAGGTCCGTGTAATAGGTGCAGATCGCCCCTCCATACGTGGCACTGTTGTTGATGAACGCCACGTCGTCGAGATTGAGCGTCGTGTTGGTCGCATAAATGCCGGCTCCGACACCACCGTACCCTGCCAGATGGGCGTACCCGTCCCGGATCGTCAGCCCGGAGATGGAAACCTCTTCAAAACTCGTGGCGATGTAAAAGACACGCATTTGTTCGGCGGAACTGATGGACAACAAGTCCGCCCCAGGCCCGACAATTGTGACGCCGGAAGTGATGACCAAAGGACGATACAGTGTACTCAACGTGATCGTGTGCATCTCCCCATCCGCAAACAACGCCGGATCAAAGGTGATGGTCGTGCCCAGGCCGTTGGTCCCGGCGTAAAGAATCGCTTCGCGGAGGGAGATTTTCCCATCATAAGCGTCCACGACATCGTCCAACGTCGTCACGACAATCGATGGCGTCTCAAGAATCGGCCCTGGCCCTGTTTCCTGGTACTCGTAGGCCCCAATGTCCACCGTGCCACCGACGATTCGTGGATTACCCGCCAGATCAGTCGTCACGCCTTCCGGAACATAAGCGTTGTCCCCCTTGTCAATGGCCTGCGAGCCTTCCGCCAAGCGGTAATCCCCGTTTTCCGCATCCACAAACAACGGCAACTCCGGATCATAAAGGAAATTGTCGCCGGGACCATTATCCCAGCCGTCGAACGTTGTCAGATTGTTATAACCGTTGATGATTCCAGGATAGCCAGAATAATCCAGAACACGGACAATATCTGAATCGGTATTTTTGGCAACAATCGTGTTGTAAAGATTCAATGTGGCGTAGCCGCCGTTGTTGTTAATCCCACCGCCTTCATCCGCCGAGTTGCCGGAAATCGTGCTGTTCGTCACCGTTGCCTGGCCCCGGTTGTAAATTCCACCGCCTTCATCCGCCGTGTTGCCGGCAATCATGCTGTTCGTGATCGTCAATGTGCCATTCCAGCTGCTGTAAATCCCACCGCCACTCTCCCATGCCGTGTTGCCGGAAATCGTGCAGTTCGACACTGTCAATGTGGAATTCGCGCCGAGGCTGTAAATCCCGCCGCCTTCATCCGCCGAGTTGCCAGAAATCGTGCAGTTCGTCACTGTTAATGTGCCGCCGTAGCTGTAAATCCCGCCACCCTGCTTAGACCCCACCACGTCGCCGTAAATTCCACCCCAATCAGCAGCCGAGTTGCCTGAAATCGTGCTGTTCGTCAACGTTAGTGTGCCGCCGTAGTTGTAAATCCCGCCACCGGAATAAGCCGTGTTGCCTGAAATCGTGCAGTCTGTTACCGTCAGATTCCCGAAATTAAAAATTCCCCCTCCGAAAATCGTCGCAAGACCTCCGGTTATGGTGATTCCTGAAAGCTCGACATCAACTCCTCCACCGATTTTGAAAACGCCGGACTTGCCTCCCGCATCAAAAATGAGCGACTCCGCCCCGGAACCGATGATGTCCAGACTTCCGATGATTTCGATTTCACGCCCATCAAGGAAGATTGTTCCTGCCAGACCCGGGGCAAAAATGATGGTGTCTTTTTCGGAATACGACCCCGCCGGGGCATTACCGACGGCAATGTTGCCATTCGCCGCTTCAAAGGCCTCGCGGAACGTCAAAACACCCTCCAATCCGATGGCGTCTTCAAGGCTGGTCACGTAATAGGTGACACCCGGTCGCGGCTCCAAAATCAATCCTTCGATGGCACCGATATTGACCGTTCCGTTTTGAATTCGCTCTTGACCAAGAACATCGGTATCTCCTCGAACATAGTCGTTGTTGCCAGCGTTGATCGCCGGACTGCCGGGAAGAAGTGCGCCGTAAATCCAGCTTCCATCCTCTTGTCGGATCGGCTCGGCTATCATTGGATCAATCGGATTCTCCGCCGTTCCGACGATATTTCCGTCGACACCGTTCACAAATGCAGTTGGCCTTGTTCCGTTGCCGATGAGGTTGTTACTGCCCTGGATCGTTCCATAAAAAATAATATCCGAATAACCATTCTTCGCGACGATCGTGTTGTAAAGCGTCAATGTGCCGGAGGGGGTTGAGTTAAATTGGCAAATCCCTGCGCCATTGTTGTCGGAAATCGTGCAGTTCGTTATCGTCAATGTGGCGCTGGACGTGCTGGAAATCCCGCCGCCGTCAACACCGAAGTTACCGGAAATCGTGCTGTTCGTCAGTGTCAGTTCGCCATCGAAGTTGGAAATCCCGCCGCCGTCTACCGCCCAGTTGTCGGAAATCGTGCTGTTTGTCACCGTTACGGTGCCGGAAAAATTGTAAATTCCGCCGCCACCCCAATCAGCCGAGTTTCCGGAAATCGTGCTGTTCATCACTGTCAATGTGGCGAAGACCAAGTTGAAAATCCCGCCGCCGATACCACCGCCCATCCCGCTACCATTCCAATCAGCCGCGTTGCCGGAAATCGTGCAGTCCGTCACCGTCAACCTACCGGAGTTATATATCCCCCCGCCGGCGCCTTCAAACAATTCTCCCATGATGTATCCGCCGGTGATGGTCAGGCCGACAAGCGTAACGTTAGAACCGGTAATGTAGAACACGCGGGATTTTTGGTCGGCGTTGATGGTGATGCCGTTTTCCAGGTTGGCGGCGCTGATAACCAGGCCTTTCGTGATTTCAAGCTGTTCGCCATTGAGCAAAATTGTTCCGCCGCTGAGATTTGCTGCAAATGTGATGGTCGTGCCAAGGCCGTTTGTCCCGGCGTAAAGAATCGCTTCGCGAAGGGAGATTTTTTCATCATAAGCGTCCACGACGTCATCCAGCGTCGTCACGACAATCGACGGCGCTTCGGGAAGTATGACTTCGGAAAGTGTGACGAAGACCGATTCGGTCGCCTTGGAATGGAATGTGGGGGTCGAGGGCTTCACGGCAATGACGCGGAACTGATATTCAACGCCGCGGGTCATTCCGGCCACTTTAAAAGAATTTCCGGTCAGTTCCGGACTGATCGTGGTCCAGTTGGCCTCATCGGCAGGGTCGCCCCCGGTGTATTTTTGCACCAGATAATAGGTCTGATCGGTAACGGCTTCCCATGTGAGTGTCACGGAATTGCCGGCTTCAAAGGCCAATTGGAAATCACGCGGGGTCGAAGCATAAATCAACGCTTTTTCAGCATTCAGACGTCCGCCGGTGGCTACTTTGTCGGCCAGGGCGTCAACTGTGTCCACGGAATTCAAGATCGCTTCCTTGATGGCGGTGACGGAGTAGTCGGGACGCATCGACGCAATCAGTGCCGCTGTCGCCGTCACATAAGGCACGGCAAAACTTGTCCCGTTCTTGTTGGTGTAGTCACCGTTGGCCGTGCAACACAAAATCGATGTACCCGGAGCTGCAAGGTCAACGACCTCAACGCCGTAGTTGCTGCTGCGATAAAGCGTGTCATCCTGGGTGGAATTGGCAACGGTGATCAGGTTCGGCGCGTTGTAATTGGACGGATATATGCCGAGTCCGTCAATGTTTTCCCCGTTATTCATCGCCGCGGTGACGACCAGGATGTCCATCCCATAGGCTGCCATGATGGCGGTGTATTCCACTTCACTGTAAAACTGATTTCCGCCATAGCTGACGTTGATCGCAACGATATTGTTTCCACACATTTTCATGTACGTCACGTAATTGATCGCCGACGCCGACACGGCTGACGAGGAATAGCGTCCCTGGGCGTCGATGATTTTCACTGCCATGATGAGGACTTCCGGACTGACTCCGACAACGCCTGTGTCGTTATTCGCCGTGGCCGCAATGATTCCGGCGATACATGTTCCGTGATTGAAGGTGTCTGAAATATCGTTGTTGAAGTCGACGAAATTCCAGCCATAATAATCATCAATCAACCCATTGTCGTCGTTGTCGATTCCATCGTCGGGAATTTCGCCGGGATTGGTCCACGGACTGACGATAAGGTCGGGATGATTGAAATTGACTCCGGAATCAATCACGGCAACAATGACATCCTGACTTCCCTGCGTGAAGTCCCACGCCCCTTGGACGTTGATTTTGTCGTGTCCCCAAAGGCTCTCGGCTAGAGGGTCGTTCACGACATCGGCAACACCGGCGGTTTCAATGTAGTAGTTCGGCTGGAAAGAGGCAACGATGTCGAGTGAGCCGAGCAGATTTTCCTGAACCGTCGTGTCATTTGCGGCGATGTAGACCTGGAGATAACCTTTCATTCCCAGTCCGGCAACCACGTCAATGCCTTGTTCCGCCAGATATTCTTTGGCCAAAGATGGTGTCGACAATGTTTGCAGGGCCTGTTCACTCAGCCTGATGATCCATTCATGAGGAATTTCACCGGATTTGCCCAAATCGGAAAGTTGTACAGCTTCTGTTGCCGGATTTTCGAACGTGGCAAACCAGTCCAACTGGATTTCCTGCGTGGCGGAAAGAAGTGCCCTTTCCTCAAGAAGTTCGAGATGAAGCGGACGTCGTGAAAGGGGGCCTGGCTTGTGTTTTGGGCAATTGGGGCAACTCTTTTTTTCTTTTTTCAAAAAACCAAGAAATAGTGATAACAGTGACATGCTTTCCCTCTCGAACTTTTTGTTTTTCACGAACGATATTATCTAAAGTCGTAATGGCCAACAGTAGGCAGAACAATACAGGTACTATTTTACTCAATCAGACAAGAAGATTCCAGAAAAAAGCTGAGTGGGGGAGTCAATTTTTCATGGAAAATTAAAGACGACTAAAGAAGTGGCCTATAAAAACAAAAAACGATCGAAAAAACAAAAATGACCGAATTGTTTTTCGGTCATTTTGAAGTTAAATTTCTTGTTAGGGTTGAAGTCATGTTGCTTTTGGGAATCATTTTTCCAGTTTGGCAATCGTCTTGAAATCCGTTTTAAGAGACTGGTAGAGTTTTTGATAAACCGGGAAGGCCCGATCATAATATTTTTTCGAAGGACTTTCGGCTTTTGTTTCCGTGGCAAGTTGAATGGTCGCCTGACACGCTTCCTGGATGTTTTTGTAGGAACCGGCACCCACCGCGGCCAACAAGGCGACCCCGAAAGCCGGCCCCTCTTCGCTCTGGATCGTCACGACTTTCTGACCGAAAACATTCGCCTGAATCTGCCGCCATAATGGACTTTTTGAACCGCCGCCGGAAACCCGTATCTGTTTGACCGGCACGTTGAGTCCCTGGAAGATTTCGAGACTTTCACGAAGGGAATAGGTGACGCCTTCCATGATGGAGCGGGCAATATGTCCGCGACCATGCGCCAGTGTCAAGCCGATCATGCAGCCGCATGCGTCGGGGTCGGCGTGGGGTGTCCGTTCTCCGGAAAGGTACGGCAGGAAGAAAAGCCCCTGGGAACCGTCCGGAATATCCGAGGCTTCACGGGCGAGGAGATCATAAACGTCCTTCTTTTTTTTGTCGGCTTCTTCGACGAGTGATTGGCAAAGGGTGTTTTTGAACCATTGAAGCGAGCCGCCTGCCGCAAGTGTGACCCCCATCATGTGCCATTTTCCGCGGACGGCATGACAGAAAGTGTGCACCCGTCCCAAGGGATCGACCTTCACTTCGTCGCTGTGGACGAACATGACCCCGGACGTTCCGATGGACGTGGAAAGGACACCGGTTCCGACAATTCCGTTGCCGACGGCTCCCGCCGCACAATCACCGGCCCCGCCGACCACGACACAATCGGTCGTCAATCCAAGCTGTTCCGCGACGGTCGACGTCAATTTTCCGGTCACGTCTTCCGATTCGTAACAGGTTCCGAAGAGATTTTCATCCAGATTCAAGGCGGCAAGGAGTTCTTTCGACCAATTTCGCTTAACGACGTCTAAAAGGAGCATCCCGCTGGCGTCACTCACTTCCGTCGCAAATTCTCCTGTCAGGCGGAATCGAATAAAATCTTTCGGAAGGAGGATTTTTACTGTTTTGTCGAAATGTTTCGGCTCATGATTGCGAAGCCAGAGAATCTTGGGGGCCGTGAATCCTGTCAATGCCGGGTTGGCGACCATCCGGATCAGGTTTTCACGACCGCCGACAGCGTTTTCAATCTCGGCGCATTCCGCGACCGTCCGCTGGTCGTTCCAAAGTAAAGCACGACGGATGACCCGGTCTTTTTTGTCGAGAAATACGGAGCCGTGCATTTGTCCGGAAAGGCCGATTCCCTTGACATCGGTTTTTTTGATTTTTGCTTGTTTCAAGACCTTTTTGACCGATTTCACCGTTGCGTTCCACCAGTCCTCGGGGTCCTGTTCACTCCAATGCGGCTTGGGGGTGTAACAGGGATAGGTTTCCATCGCGCTTCCGAGAATCGTCCCGTCTTTGTGAATTGCAAGTGTTTTCGTGCCCGAGGTTCCGATATCAATTCCAAGAAATACTGACATGTTCGTTGTGACCTGTGGTTAGAGACAAAATGAAAGAAGAAGTAGTAAAACCCGATAAAAGAGAATTTTACCTGAAAAGAGACAATCCCCGCAAGTATCCCGAGCAGAATTTCACCAATATTTTTAGCCACGGAAGACACGAAAAATTCATGAAGAGGAAGTTGGAAAATTTTGTGGAGAAACAGACTCTTTTTTTCCTTTTCTTCTTTTCCGTGTTTTTCCGTGCCTTCCGTGGCTAATCAAATCAATTCGGTCTGGTCATTTGTTCGGGATCAAGAGCCTTTTCGATGTCTTCCAAAGGTAAAATCTGCTTTTCCAGGCAGAGTTGCCGGATCGTTTTTCCGGTGGTAAAGGCTTCCTTGGCAAGAGCCGCCGCCTGTTCGTACCCGATGTAGGGATTCAATCCGGTTGCCATGGCGAGACTTTTTTCGATCGTTTCACGACAGATTTGGTCGTTGGCCTCCATCCCGTCAAGGCATCGTTCTGCAAAAACGGCAACGGCCCCGCTCATCAGACGGATACTTTCGAGAATCGTTTCCGCCAGAAGCGGCATCATGATATTGAGTTGGAATTGACCGCCTGATGCACCGGCAAACGAAACCGTCGTGTCGTTTCCAATGACCCGGCAGGAAACCTGCATCAGGCTTTCGCAAAGCACGGGATTGACTTTTCCCGGCATAATGGAACTTCCCGGCTGAAGATCGGGAAGACAGATTTCATAAAATCCGCAACGTGGCCCGGACGCAAGCCAGCGGATGTTGTTCGCGACATGGAAAAGTGTCACGGCAATGGTTTTCAGGATCGAATGACAGCCGACAAGCCCGTCCCGCTGGGCGTTGGCCTCGAAATGATCAACCGCTTCCACGAAAGGAATTCCGGTTTCCCCGGCGAGTTTTTGGGCGACAAGTTCGCCAAATTTCGGATGGGTGTTCAGTCCGCTTCCCACGGCGGTGCCGCCGACAGGGAGTTCCAGCACGTGAGTCAGGGCCTCTTCCGTCCGGAGGACGGAAAGTTCGAGTTCCCGTGCAAACCCCCCGAATTCCTGCCCAAGTGTCATGGGCGTCGCGTCCGCAAGATGAGTCCGGCCGATTTTGAGCACGTCGTTCCATTGTTCCGACTTGTTTCGGAGAGTTTCCGCCGCTTGACGGAGCGCCGGAATCAATTTTCCGACAATGGCCACCCCCACGGCAACGTGAATTGCCGTCGGAAATGTGTCGTTGGTGCTTTGGCCCATATTGACATGGTCGTTCGGATGGATCGGCTTTTGAGAGGCAAAACGATCCAATCCGGAAAGTTCCAAAGCCCGGTTGGAAATGACCTCGTTGGCATTCATATTCGAGGATGTTCCCGAGCCGGTTTGGTAGACGTCAACGGGAAACTCCGCGTCGAACTTCCCGGAAGCGACTTCCCGACATGCCTTGAGAAGCGACTCCACTTCCGATTCGGAAAGAGGACGCCGCCCTGCCCCGGTGAGGAGTCCGAGTTCGTGATTGGCTTGAGTCGTGCACCATTTGAGCAGTCCCAGAGCATGGATCAGTTCCCGGGGGATCGTTTTTCCTGAAATGGGAAAATTTTCCACCGCACGTTGTGTCTGTGCACTGTAATAAGCCTGTTTGGGGAGGCGAACTTCCCCCATGGTATCGTTTTCAACCCGACTATCGTCGTTTTCAACCTGATTATCGGCCCGATCATCCGTCATGACACACCTGTGGAGTTGGAAGGTGAAATAAAAAAAGGAGCGTGGAAAAAGGATTCCACCTCCTGATATGAAAAACGTGCAACTGATGCTTAACGGTTCTCAGGTTACATCAGGTCACATCTTCTGTCGTGGAAGCATCAGCCCCGTGGTCGTCATGGCTGTGATCATGACCGGCATGAGGATCGGTTTGTGTCGATGGTGTCGTCGTTTCCTTCGGCTTATCTGTCTTTGAGCAGGGACAACCAACCGACACGGTCAAAAGATACGTTAACACAACACAAACAACAAGCATTTTCTTAAACATGGTTATTTTCCTTTCATTTCGTAATGGATTCCTCCGGGTGAGCGGCGCTCTGACGATGACATTATACCCGGACTGCTTGGAAGTTCACTCTACAAGTTACCATAAGGAAGGAAAAACGTCAAGCGTTTGAAGACGAGAGCGGGAAAGAGTTTTTCCGTGTCCCTTTTCAAAAGAAATGGGAAAATCAGTTTTTTTTCCAGAGTTCCGGGAACGATGGTGGCTATTTTTTTCTCTTGGGCGTTGGTGTTTCAGCGACAACTTGGTCCCACCACCATTGACCGTCTTTGAGTTCAAGTTTTACAGATTGACGTGCTTTGTTGATTTTGACGCTTTCTTCTTCTGTCGTCTTTTCGGAGTCCAAGATCAAAGACGGATCAATGTCAACCCCACCGGCGATCGGGGTCATCAGTTTATTTTGTTTCCAAACAGCGGCAACTGCGGATTCCGCTTTTTGTGGGGCGTTATAATTTTGAACGGCGAATTTTTTTTCCGAACCAAGAAAAGCCATGTTCCAGTTACATTTATCGTAAACATTTTCCTTTTGAAAATAGGCCGCGACGATCAGCATGTCGGTCAGATTGCGCAACTGGGCGTAAACCGGTGTCGTCTTTGCAATGAGCGGATAATTCTGCGTAAAACTTCGTTGGAAGGCGAGACTCGCCGGGTTTCCTTTTCCTTGGGCGATGGTTCGGGCGCCGGAACTGGAGACGACTTCGTTTTCGCCGACAAGTTTCAGTCCCAAACCGACAAGTTCCAATCCGAGTCCGTCTTCTGAAACTCGGGCGGATTCATAATCCGGCACAAAATACCAGCGAATCAGGGCGTTTCGACCGAGTCCATTGGGTGTTGCCTTATCGATGTACTTGACCATTTTGACCGGGGGATTTTCGAGTCCCAGTCCGATCAATTTCATCCGATAGTCTGCCGCGACCATCACTTGTGCAAAATGCGTGTTTGCCGGAACTCCGAGAACCGTGACATCATGAAGTCCAAGACTTTCCACCATACCGTTGATCAGTTGATCCTGCTGGACTTGGTTGACGGGAGCACGACCACCCGTCTGATACACGTATTGTTGCAGGTTGGCAAGTCCTTCCTCGGTCGGATCAATCGAACAGCCGATCGTTTTGTTGGCGGAACCTCCCGGTGGAAAAGCACGGAGAGCAACCACGAGGTCCTGAAGTTCCAAGGTTGGCAGTCCGCTTCGATAGCCAATGTCCATCCCCGCGGGACTCGGAATCCAACCCTCGGCGGGCCCGGCGATGACGACTTCACGGGATTCCGGGAAAATGAAAACGTGGGTAATCCTGGTCAAGCCGGCAAGATGCTTCATTTCTTCCGTCGGTACACCCTGGTTCCGGACCAGTTCACGTTCCAGAGCCGCGAGGGCGACATAACGCATGGGACTTGGTGTGGCCACATCCCGGGATAACGACATCAGCGCGGCCTGAGCCTGTTGTTCATCCAGTCGACCGGTCGTGTCGGTATGGAGCTGTTGAATCACTCCCATCGGACTGATGTTTACTCCGGCAAGTCCGGTGACGTTATTATTGTTATTGTTGTTATTGGTGTTGTTATTTTGTGCAAACAGACTTGGAGTGACAAAACCCATCACCAAAGCCAGTGTCAAAATATTTACCCATTGAATATATGTCGTTTGAGAACGCATCAAAGAAATCTCCGTGTTATGAATGACACCGGCTATAAATGACACCGCAAAAAACAGCGTTTTCCAAAGGAATTGGAGCCGCACAAAACAGTAACCCCATCATAATTTGACAATTTCGGCAAAGCAAGCTGGAAATTTGAAAAGTCGATGTTTTTTCGAGCTTTTTCAACATTTTGGAAAGACAAATGGCTTGCATAAATGACGACCTGAATGCTTGTCATTCATCACGAACAGCGTGCTTGAAAACAAGTATAATAACGTTTATATGAAATATTTTCAGCACAATTTTCGGAAAATTTTACGAACGGTCCTTTGAAATGGTCTGGAAAACCTATGGTAATAGTAGGAATCAGCGAAATGATTGAAAAAAACAACCGAGAGTGGTTCACTTGACAAGAATCACTTGGGGAGAAAACCAAAAATGACCAAGGAAAACAGACAACGTCCGGTTGACTCATCGACCGAAAACTGGGAATACCGTGAAAACAGTCCTTTGACTTCGGTCAATATGACTCCGGCCCACGAGCAACATCCGATCCAGCGTCAGGCCGACCGGATTCTTGAAGAATGCGTCAAACAGAACTGGAGTGTGGCGTTTGTCTATGCCGGTGAACTTGTCCACTATTGCCTGGGACGCGGATATCACGTTTTGGCAAAAGTCGCCGGGAAACTGCGCAGTCATTTGATTCCGATCGTCCACGAGATTTATTTGCGGAAATATTTACTTCGGATGTTGTGGCTTCTTGCCCGGGTGAAGCGTGAAAAGGATTACCGTTATCTCATTTTCGGCGATAAAAACTTTTGTCAACTCAAACGTTCAGGCGGCACAGAAACGCATATCGTGAAGTTTCACGCCTTTGATCCCGAGGCTTATGTTCCGCCGCTGAATCGTGAAGAACTTGACGAGCCTCGAATCGCCAGGCTCCTGATGTCAAATATATCTGTTGTTTCCGATGCTTCCGAGTCTGTTTCTGAATCGTACACCACTTCTCATGCTCTTTTCCAGCCGCCTCATGCCAAATTTCCGCGTCCTGCGGCAATTCCGCACAAACACCAGGAAATCTCCCAACCGAAGATAAACAGAATCCAAAACCCCGTGATCCCTCTTGATCCCATGGCAGAAAACTGATGTCTGGCAGACAGAAAATTGACGTCGCGTTTGAAACGAATCAACTCAGGGGCGGCATGGGACAATCAAGCATGGCCGTGATCGCGCGAAGGAGTTCCCCTTCTTTGACGGTGACTTTACCATCGGCGGCAATACATGCCACAAACGAAGGAATGATTTTCTGTTTGACCGCCGGTGATGCTTGTCCCAGCTCCTGGAGTGAGGCGTCAAAAGTTGCCGCGGTGCATTCGTTTCGCGGGAGAATGTTTCCTTTGGTATTCAGTGCCGCAAGTCCGATCTGAAAGGCCTCTGCCGCCTGGTCAGGCGTGTCGTGACCGAGGTACGCCAAATAGGAAAGCACCATAATATGATGTTTCATCACCGACGTGACGGAATGATATTGCACCACGAGCGGTTTTCGCAGCCGGAAATGAACGTCCAGTTCGCGGAGCAATCGAATTTGCAGGGTGTACTCGAACAAGTCAATGGCATCATCGGCCCTCACCAGAAAAACGACGGTGTCGCGAAAGAATTTATACTGATCCAAGGTGAGTTGTTTAAGTGTCGGCAAAGTCACTTCGGCAAGCGGAAATCTTGCCTGAATCGGGATTGTTTTGATCGTTTCCATGATCTGGCGGACTTCACCGACCAAATCCGGCCCGTGTTGTTGCCCGAGATATTCGAGTTGTTTCCATTGCACCTCGGATTCGGGGTTGATCAAAAGTGCATAAACGACCACCGGCGCGCTGTCGACATTATGGGCCTTTTCCTTGAGGAGGTCGGGCATGTCGCAAATGAGTCCTTGGGCGACGAAAAGTTTGTTCAATTGGAGTTGTCCGATACTGCCAAGCACGGATGCCGCGGTCAGTCGGACGGCATTGGAGAGAAAATCACGAGCCGGCGGATTTCCACCTGCCGCCGGTTGAGGTGATTGTTGTCGTCGCTGTTCCAGACTCTTTTGTTGTTCGTGATAATCGGCTGTGCGCGTCGGATTTTGAGGGAATTTTCCGTCCCAGGTCGGATCAATCCGCTTGATTCGCTCGGCAAGCGGGGGATGGGTCGCGAAAAGACTTGTGAGTTCGAACATCCCGGGTGTCGCCATAAACATGTGGCTGGCTTCCATCGCATGGGCGCTGGAGATTTGCGAACCGATATGTTTGGCGCCGATTTTTTTGAGAGCTCCGGCAATGCCTTGCGGACTTCGGGTAAACTGGACGGCGGAAGCGTCGGCGAGAAACTCCCGTTGTCGGGAAATGGCAGCCTTGATGAGGGAACAGAAGAAAATGCCGATCGCCCCGATGATGCAAAGTCCGATTCCCAGGATCAGTAAGGCGATCGTCGCTCCCCCGGAAGATTTTCCGTTGTTGCTCCGCCTGTTTCCTCCACTCAAAAAACCGAAACGAATCAGCATCCAGCCGATCCAGGCGACAAGTTGGAGTCCGAACAGAATTCCGATCAACCGGATGTTCAGCCTCATGTCGCCGTTGAGAATATGGCTGAATTCATGGGCGATGACCCCTTGAAGCTCATCCCGGCTGAGCAGTTCCATTGTTCCCCGAGTCACGGCAACGACCGCTTCGTTTTCGGTGAATCCTGCGGCAAAGGCGTTGATTCCGGAATCCGCATACATCACGTAAACCGATGGAATGCGTACACCGGAAGCAATGGCTATTTCCTCGACGATGTTGAGCAACCGTTTTTCCGCGGGATCATTCGTGTTTGGGAGAATTTTTGTCCCCCCCATGAGTTCTGCGACTCGGACACCACCCCCTTGGGAAAGTTCGAATGTTTTCGTCAAACTTCCTCCGCCGACAACCAAAATAACGACCAAACTTGTATAAAACAACAAAGGAAAGTCCAAAAGGTTGATCGTTTCAGGAGGCAATGTCGCGTTGTTCAGAGCGATGGTGTAAGTCGGAGTGACCTGTTCGACTTGATTCGATTGCTGCACTATTTGGAAGACGAAAAACACCAGTGCATACGACGCCAGAATTGTCAGGACAATGGCGAGGATGTAGTAAAAAACCAGCAACCTGGTTTTGCGACGGCTTCGATCTTGTTGGGCAAAGAAATCCATGAAACTAATCTCTCGTCTGCACGGGTCAAATCAACACGGTCAAATCAATCAGCAACACCCTGACCAAAATCAATTGGCGTTAACTCTCCAATTCTCCAAGTTTCGCTCAAAACGCAACTTTCGGGACCTCTTTTTCCTGAGGATTGGTGACCTCGAAAAGAGCGGCTTCCGCAAAGTTGAACATTCCGGCCACGATATTCGAAGGAAATTTTTCCCGGGACGTGTTGTAGCCCATCACGCTGTCGTTGTATGCCTGGCGGGCAAAGGCAATGCGATTTTCCGTCGACGTCAGTTCTTCCTGCAAAGCGAGCATGTTTTGATTCGCTTTCAGATCAGGATAGGCTTCCATGACGGCAAAAAGTCTTCCGAGAACGCCGTTGAGTTGGGTTTCCGCACCCCCTAAGGCGCCCATGGTCGCGGCATTTCCCGGGTTGGCCGCGGCGGCGGCTCCGGCACTGGCGGCCAGGTTTCTCGCCTGGATCACGGCTTCCAGAGTTTCACGTTCATGTTTTATGTATCCCTTGGCGGTTTCGACCAAATTCGGGATCAGGTCATTACGTCGCTTCAGTTGCACGTCAATTTGAGCAAACGAGTTTTTGTAACGGTTGCGAAGTGTTATCAAACCGTTGTAAACAGCGATCATCCAGAAGATCAGGATGATGAACAGTAAGCCGACAATCACCGCCAAAAGGGAGCGGGGCCCCATCATCGCCAAAATGAGTAAGGAAGCATTCATTAGTATTTCTCCTGCAATTTTATGCTGAAATTGTTTTAAAATCCTTAAAGTGTAGGGTTATTCAAACTCCGGCCTTCATTCATGAGTTCGTCATTATTCGTCTTCATCCGATTTCTTGGTCTTCTCTCCTGTCAAAGTCATGGTCCAGACGAAAAGGCCTCCACCTCCGAGGAGGAAAAAAAGACCAGCAATGAGTAACAACCATTTCAGCATGAAACCGCGCCGCTTTTTCTTTTACTCTGACACTTTTCTTTTATTCTGAACCATGAGTTGGAATTTTGCTCACATCACCACCATTTTCCATGAGGGAACGTTCTATTTCGGAGATTTTTTCCATCCGTCTCGCGTGTCGTCCTCCGTCAAAAGGGGTGGTGAGCCAAATTTCAAGCAACTTACTGACCATTTTATCAGAAAGCATATCTCCTGAAAAGCAGATCACGTTCAGGTCGTTGTGTCGTCGGCTGATTTCCGCTGTCAGTTCGTCGACAATCGGTGCCGCCCGAACATGGGGAAACTTATTGGCCGTAATACACATCCCAATACCTGTCCCGCAAATCAAAATTCCTCGATCCGCAAGTCCTAATGAAACTTCCCGGGCAACTTCCACGGCAACATCAGGATAATCCACAGGGGAAGCAAGCTCATTCACAGGGCCGTACTCGACAACTTCATGACCAAGTTGACAAACCAGCTCAACAAGTTTTTGTCGCATTAAAACCCCATGATGGTCGCACCCGATTGAGACCTTCATTATGCTTACTCCATTCTCAGTATTATAACATCTAAATAAACGCGCACGGTAACAAAATTATACCATAAAACCATGAGAATCCTACAGGTGGAAAAACAGGGTGGAAAAGAAGTTCAAAAATTAAAGAAAAGTCGTTGTAAAAAGGAGAATTTTAGAGAAAAAGAGTGTTATTTTAAAAAGGGTAATGATCTCCGGTAAAAAAGAGTGGGATTTCTTTGGCCGCGGACTCTTCACTATCGGAAGCGTGAATGAGGTTGTAGCGGCCGCTCAGGCAGTAATCGCCCCGAATCGTGCCGGGTGGTGCTTCGATGCCGTCGGTTGGACCGATCAAAAGTCGAACGACATTCACCACTTCCGGTCCGGACCAAATCATTGCCATAACCGGGCCGCTTGTAATATACTCCTCAAGAGCCGGATAAAACGATTTTTCGGCGTGTTCGACGTAAAGTTTTCGGGCCAATTCCCTTGATATTTGGAGCATTTTTGCTCCTTTCAGGGAAAGCCCCTTTTTTTCAAGCCGGGTGATGATTTCTCCGACAACACAGCGTCGGAGTGCATCGGGTTTCAGTAAAACCAAAGTTTCCTGCATGAATAATCGTTATGAATAGTCGTTGTTTTCTGATTTGTTCATTTTCTGATTTGTTCGAAGTAACCGTCAATCATGGCCAAGGCGTCTTTCCAGTCGAGCATATCGGTGATGGTGATGTTGAGCACGAGGGCTTCCATGATTCCGTAAAGATGATTGGTGGCCATGGTTACATCAATCATCGGGTTGATCGTCCGTGCAATTTTAGCATCGGAAAGAAAGCGATTCATCAGGAATTTGATTCCATGGGTATGGCGGCGAATTTTCCGCTTGAAGTTATTCCCTGCCTGCTTTTGCGACAAAAGATATTCCAGAACGACACTGAGAAAAACACGATTTTCCGAAAGCGTTTTCACCAAAACATGGAGAAAACGTCGCAGTTTTTCAAGAGGCGTCCAGTCTTTCCGGTCACGAATCCGCTGAACCATGACCTCCATTTTTCCGGTGGCCTGTTTGATTGCGTAATCAAATATCTGCTCTTTATTTTGGAAGTATTTATAGATTGAAGTACGTGAAATATCGCATCGGTCCGCGATTTTTTGGTAGGTGACCCCGGAATAACCCTTTTCAGAAAAAAGGGTGAATGCAGTTTCTAAAATCAATGTTTTTCTTTGCTCATGATCAACAATAATTGTCACGAGAAATCTCCATTTTGAATAGCCTTATTCCAATTCTTCCCATTTTATCTTCTTCATCTTCGTCATGTATCAATTATGTAATCAATATAGCTTAAAATGGCGTCAAAATGGCAAAAAACAGTGTTACTTTGTCAAAATGTAATAAAAATCATTGGTTGGAAGAAATTTTTTTCGAGAAACAAAAAAGCACTGCCTGAGTACCCGCGTGAAATGACCGGGATAAACAGCAGTGCCTCGGTTGTGTATTGAAACGATTTTTGTTTTTTTAATGGATTTCAAAAATCAAAAGAATCAGTGTTGTAAAACATTCCGTTTTCCTGAAACGGCAGGTGTTATTCACTTCTTTCGTTGTTTCCGCTCCCGGGGAATCGTCTTTGGGAATTTCCACCACCCCGGGCCTCACCACGTGCGTTTTGGCCGCCACCGAATTGGCCGGGCTGCCGGTCACCAAAATCACGTCGATTGTTTCCGCCGCCGCCACGTGGTCCCCCTTCCGGACGTTTCAGATAGTCCGGGGTTTCTTTCATAATGGACTCGGCCTGGATTTTTTGTTCGTCCGTCAATATGGCAAGAACTTCAGCCTTCAGTTTTCCTTGCCCTTCGGCGATCAATTTCTGACGTTCTTCTTGGCTCGCACCCAGAAAACGTGGTACTCCTTCGAGCATCAGTTTTTCTCGGACGTCAGCGATTTTCTTTTTCTGATCTTCTGTCAGATTCAAAGCCCGAAGATTGTTCACGTCGATCAGCGGGGCATCCAACCCGCCGGACCGCTGAAATGTCATGACATCCAGTTTTTCAACCTGCGACTTGTCCAGAATCTTTTCAATTCCGACACGTGCTTCCGACTGTAATTTTTCCATGCGTTCAAGTATTTGGGTGGGATCAGGTGGTTGTTGACCGGGTCCACCACCAGGACGACCAAATCCCTGCTGCACCTGTCCACGGATTTGTTCTCCGAGTTGGATGAGTTTTTGTTGTTGGTCCTCGGTGATTCCCAATGTTGTGCGTGCCTGATCATTCATGAGCACCATGAGTACCGCCATGGGGCCCCCACCCATCATTCCACCCATTCCACCGCCCATTCCACCGCCCATTCCCATCCCACCTGGGCCTCCACGGCCTCCTGGGCCACCACGACCGCCCCCACCATCGGGGGGTTGCGCCATGATATGAGTTGTTGCCATCACGGCCAAAATGAGAAGCATCATTGTCAGAAGTGTCTTTTTCATGGGAAAGGTCTCCAAAGGGTTATTTGAAACATGTTTTCAAAATCGGATTTTACAGTGATAGTTGACAATAGCAAGAACGATGATGGTTTTTAGGACGCCAACTCGTTAATTTAACACCACCTTGAAATGGAGGTTTCGTTTTTCCTTAAAATATTCATTTTTCCTTAAAAAACTTTTCTTTCGGAGTGGGGTTGGTTATAATTGAGAAGTTGACTGCCTTGTTGGTTCCTGTTACGAGGAAAAATGATTTCCGTTACCATGAATGTTCTCGGTATGGATGTTCGGTTCATGGCGGTTGATCTTTTTCAAGTCGTGCCCTTCAATCCATTGATCCATTATCCTTAATCCATTATCCTTCGGAAACGTAACAATGTCCCGTTACCTGACATTCGCCTGTTTCATCACGTTATTTCTCGTATTTCTTGTGATTTTCTCCGTGCCATCCTTTGCCCAGATGGGTGGTGGGCCGCCGCGTGGAGGTGGAGGCTTCCCGGGAGGTGGTCCCGGAAGAGGAGGAGGAGGGGGGGGTGGAGGTATGGGTGGCCTCGCCGGTCTCCTCGGTGGAGGCGGTGGCGGAGGCGGGGGCCTCGGCTCGCTGGTGGAAAGATTTATCGGCAGCGGTGGAGGAGGAGCAGGTGGTGGATCATTGATTCAGCGTTTACTTGGTGGTGGAGGTGGGGGTGTCCCGGGGGGAGGAGATTTTAATTTTAACCGTCGTTCGAGTTCCTCGTTACTTAACACCACGGACCCATTGGTTCCCGGCTTTGGAGAACCAACACTCATGTCAAGTGTTCCTGCTTTCGGACAACGGGTCGAGTCGCGAAATAGCCCTTTTGCATCCTCGTCTTTCGGGAGCAACGATCCGCAAAAAAAAATCGATGATGCCGCTCAGCAGTTGATGAGTCGTTACGACAAGGACAAAAACGGTGTGATCGAGAGGCGGACCAACGAATGGAGAGACATGAAAATTGATCCGAATCTTTTGGACTTAAACAAGGACGGAGTCATTACCTTGGATGAAATCAAGCGTTACCTTGCCGTCCAAGGAAAAGGCGGTAATCCCGAAAGTGGAGGGGGAAAGATTTTTACCTCTTATTCCACGGCCTATGAGCATCTCCCGGAAGGGGTTCCGAGTTGGTTTCTGGAGCGAGACACCGACAATGACGGCCAACTCACGTTGTTTGAGTATGCCAACGGTCAGATGATGACCGAAGCGATTGCCAAAGAGTTTGAATTTCTCGACCTGAACAATGATGGAATTTTGACCATTGATGAGTGTTATCAAGCGATCAAGGCAGAAGAGGAAGCCAAACTGAAAGCCAAAACGGATGAAAGAGAAAAAAGCAGGACGACGGCAACGTCTTCAACGCCTGAAAGAGGAAATTCTCCGGACGGCAATCGTCCCCGGGGAGACGGACGAGGCGGCAATCGAAATCGCAATGACCGTGGCGGCAATGACCGTGGTGATCGGCCTGATCGCGGTGGTGGTGACCGTCCCGACAGGGGTGGTGGCAACCGTCCTGATCGCGGTAACCGTCCCTGATCGTGGTTGACCGTCCCGATTTAAATTTCCTGTGAGAACACGGAAGCGGGTCAACGAGTCTAACGAATCCGCGGATTTGCAGAGGCCGAAGACCGGCCTGTCGCTTGCCTGTTGCAAACAGGGCAGACAGGTTACCGTCCCTATCGGTTACGGTATCTCTATCTTTTCTTTATCTCACTTTCCGGTATAATTCCCGGCGTTTCGTGGACGGTTTGTACCTTTCTTTTGAATATTTGGACAAAATATCATGTCACAAAAATTAGCCATTTCCTGGATTGATAGTCGTGAGCAAAATGTTGACGGAAAGATGGCGGAATTGCGCAAAAAATTAAGTCCGCGGGGAGATGTTGTCAGTGCTGCAGGACGACAGCGGACAATAAAAATATTCGGTGAACCGCTCAGTACCCAGAATATTGTGGAGAAAATTTGCCGCGACATTGATGAAAAAGGTCTTTCCGCCCTTCTCGACTACAGTAAAAGAATCGACAAAGCGGACGTGAGTCCGGAAACCCTTCGTGTTGACCCGACGGAACTTGAATCGGCTCACCGACGGGCCGACCCTGCTTTTTTGCAGACGATTCGCAATATACGGGAGAATATTCGGATTTTTCAGACCGCCATTTTGCATAAAGATGTTCGGGTCGAACGTCCCGGTGGTTATCTTATGGAACGTTATCGCCCGATGCATCGGGTCGGGATTTGTGTTCCTGGCGGGGCTGCGGCCTATCCTTCGTCCGTATTGATGACGGCTGTTCCGGCGCAAGTCGCGGGAGTTTCAGAACTTGCCGTTATGGCCCCACCTACGGATTTCGGTTCCAACAATCCGGACCTTCTGGCCACGTGCTGGGAACTTGGAATTTCGGAAGTTTACCGGATGGGGGGAGCCCAAGGAGTGGCGGCACTTGCTTATGGGGTCGAGGGTGTCCCCAAAGTTGACAAAATCGTCGGGCCGGGCAATCTTTTTGTGGCACTGGCCAAAAAATTTGTCTATGGGGAAGTCGATATTGACTCCATCGCCGGGCCAAGTGAGGTGGTCGTCATTGTCGATGAGACAACATGTCCTGATTACACGGCTTATGACATGCTTGCTCAGGCGGAACATGCGCCGGGGGCGAGTATTTTGATCGGCTGGGATGAAAATGTCCTGAAAAACACGGTCACGGCTATCGAGGAACATCTTTCCCGAGTCGACCGGGGAGAGTTCGCCAGGCAGTCCCTGGAAGAATTCGGGGCCGTGATTCTGACAAAAGACAGCGACGAGGCTTGCCGGATTACCGATTCCATTGCACCCGAACATTTGCATATCGCGACACAAAATGCCGAGGCGCTTGCCGAGAAAATCCTTTGCGCCGGGGCCATTTTTCTTGGGAATGAGACACCGGTTGCCGTTGGAGATTACGCGGCGGGTCCGTCCCATGTCCTTCCCACCAGCGGAACGGCACGATTTGCCTCGGGACTCACTTGCAATGACTTCCTGCGTGCCAATAGTATTCTTTATTTCGATAAATCCGGTCTTGCACTCATGGCCGACGACATTCATCGGCTTGCCACCACAGAAGGACTCACTGCTCACCGAGAAAGTGTCGATATTCGGGTAAGGAAAAACATCTGTTCAGGCTAAATACTTTAGTTTGCAGTTAATATTTGGTCGTTACAAAGCAAAAGCTAAGGAAGCCGCGAAGGAAGCACGGAGTTCGGAACCAAAAAATCGAAAAAACGCCAAAATTTTGTGACACGGACAGTAAATTTTACTTGCTTACTTGTTTGGTGTCGCAGATGTAACACACTTTGTAAAATCTTTGTAAAAGTGTGTTCGTTATAGGGATTAGTCCTGGCGGAAGAGCTGTTTTTTCAATATAATGACCGCATTCCAACCAACAATTCTCAAAAAGAGTGCATATTTGTGTTAGAAAGAGAAAGTGTTGGTCAGAATTGCTTCCGACGAGGAGGCTTTCCAAAAATCAAAAGACGCAAAAAGGTGTTCGTCGTTTCAGGAGAATGATGAAGATGAGTGGAGCTACTTATTTCATTCAGTCGTGCCCCACGTGTGGGCGAAGACTTCAGATTCGTGTCGAGCACATAGGACGTGACGTCAGTTGCTATCACTGTAGTGCACGATTTTCCGCCGACAGCACTCCACCTCATTTGGCTGCTCCTTGTGCCCCCGATTTAATGACCCGTGCCGACCATTTGCTGAAAAACTTCGGTTCGCCCGGTATTTTTGAGCAAACTTTGACGACTCAGTAGTTTTTGCCGGCCGACAAAATTTTCTGTACGGTTTCAATCAGCGTGACGTCTTGTCTTGCAAAAACCGTCCTGAGATCAAGGATGACTTGGTGTGGCTTTTCAGGAACGGTTTGGATGGCGACCCCTGGTTTTGAGTATCGCAATTGGTGGGAAATTTCTTGCGCGGTTTTTGATCGCAGAGTCAGCACAACTTGCCAACTTGGCAGTTGATAGGTCTGACGAAAGGGAGTCAACAGGGCAGCCCCCGGTCGCTCACTGCATTCCGCAACTTCCGGAATGGACGCCAGTTGTGCCGCCATTCGCTGGGACCGCAATTTGAGATTCTCCGGATTTGTGGAGATCAACTCCCAAACCGGAATCTCCATATCGGCACGGTCACGAGTCATGAAAATGGCAAGAGTCGTTTCCAAAGCCGCCAAGTCATAATCGGTCGGCGTGCAGGTGGTTCCCAATCGTGACTTTCTGATTTTATGCAAAAGTGTCTTTTCTCCGGCAAGCACGGTCAATCGGGGGCCGCCGTTCAGACCGTCGGTGGAAAAAATGACGAGAGAACATCCCTGTCTTATAAGATTTTTGATGACGGGAATGCCGGTCAGACCAAAAACGGCTGTTTCGTGGAAGGTTCCCCATTCGGTGTCGAAAATGAATGGAGCGTTGTATTTTCCGGACAGTTCCGCAATCTTCCCAAGGTCAGGAACCTGTTTACAGGGGTGAAAACAGTCATTTGTCGCGTCGGTGCAATAGAGAATTCCCTGTTCTTCAAATTGCATGACGTGTTCATAATCATCAAGCGTGGTTTGGTTGATGGTTCCGACGGTGGACATCGAAATGGTTCGGGGGTCGATCACGTCCGTCAATCGGGAGCCGTCCGGACGTTCATAAACATCAGAAACAGAAAGGATGAGATTCTGCCGGACCTCATCCGGTTGCCCCAGTCCCGAAAAAAGCGTCGTGAGAGCACCAAGACGACTGTTGAAAACCATGGCGTCTGCTGCTCCGGTCAATTCCGTGAGAAGCACTTTCAGGGGACTTTTCGAAAGGGGAGTCGTGGTAACTGCTTCGACGTCTTCCAATGTTGCCGGAACTGCCGGAGACGAAAGGGGGTCTTCAATCTCACAGGCTCCTTCACGGAGAGTTTTCGTCATTTGTTCGATGGCGAGATTGGCCATGGGCGGTCCACCGAACTCCTGATGAAACAAAACACCGGTTGCATTGATGGAAGGCTTGGCCGGTGTTTCCTCGACAAGTCGCAGACGTGCCACAATTTTTTCGGCAAGTTCCGCGATGTCCGGCATTCGTCGTTCATCGGCGGCGTTTTTTACCTCGGTTGCAACATCGTTGAGCACGCTCATCGCGGTCGCGTAAATGGCCGCCGGACGCAAATGATGGGCCAGCCCGCGAATTGTCGGCGAGGAAAGAATGTCACTGATGGACGGCAGATAAGATTTTTGAGGATTCGTCATGATGATGGTAGGCTGTAGGCTTTAGACTGTAGGCTTTAGGTTTTCTGTGGGAAACTACAGCCTAAAGCCTCACAATAATCGCTTTGCTATTTGATCTGGAATCCCTGGGTGTACCAGCCGTTTTCTTCCGTGATGCCGAACATGCCTCCCGAACCAAGATAATGGCGGATTTTCTCGAAATCAGGCATTTTTCCCGTGTCGATTTCAGTTTTCGCTTCCTCTTTTTCTTGTTGGGGCGGGGCAAGGAGTTCTCCCAGCAGCCAACTGAGAAATGTCCTTGATTGAGGGACTTTCTTGTTGCGAATCATTTCATAAGTGGGTTGAATGACTTCGGCGGAACGGGAAAAAACCTGGATAAAGGTCGGACTTTCATTGCTGAGATTGACAATCTCTTTTTTGACCCGTTGGAAATCCTCCGATTTTTCAAGTTTGGAACCGGTTCCCGACTCTTTTAAGACCGTTAACAGGTAATCCTTGTGATTTGCAAGAAAAACGTAGCCTTTTGTGATCGTGATGGCACCGTCAGGAAAAAAGTCTTCGGCAGTTTTCTCTTCTTCCTTTGGTTCCTGTTTGGTGGCTCGTTTTTTGTTCGGAACAATCGAGCGGTTGTTCTGCGCTGCTTTTTCAGCGGCTCTCATTGCAGCGGGTTTGGGTTGCCAGAAAATATGACCGTCTTGTTCTGTCTGGATCATGTCGCGGTTTTCTCCAAGCAATTTCGGGAAGGATTTCTTGAATTTTTCTTCGACGCCCGGCTTAAGTTTGATCACAATGACGAATTGTTCACTGTTTTCCGTCAGTGGAAGGGTGTAATTGGTCAATACGGTGACTTGGCTGTCGAGCAGATCAATGATTTCTTTCTCGATATTGATTTGCGGCCCATAAGGGTCTTTTTCAAAACCTTTGAGAACATCTTCCCAAACCCCGCTTGTGTCTTGGGCAAGATCATTGAAGACAGGGCCGATGTTGCTGAAAATATCCTTGGGACTCACATGAAAAACAGTGTATTTTGCCGTCTTGTCGGGAACCCAACCAGGAGGGGTATAATCGGTCTGATTGGGAAATACCAGCATTTTCATGATGGCTCCGTCTCGAGGCAAAGGCGCGTAAAAGAAGGTCCGGTAACTTGATTGATATTGATCGGTCATGAGGTTCACAACACCACCGACTCCTTGGACTCCTTCAAGGCCGTGTTTTACCAGAAGATCATAAACGTTGACTTTCGGTTTCGGAGCATCTTTGGGCTTTTCCACCATGAGTTGGATTGCCGCCGTCAATTTCAGCGGTTCAACATACCACTTGATCAGGTGGGACGTTCCCGGTGGGTCGTCTTTGGTGACACGTTTCATGATCGCCTGATAAGCCGGTTTGTCCCCGAGCGATTCTGAAGAGATTTTGCCGCTCAATCGGGCGACCATCATTCGGGCGAGATTTTCCTGGTCGGTGACCACAAGATAGTTTTGTGTGACAAGATATATGACCATCGGTGTGATTTTGGAGTCTTGGGTTGCCGGAGGAAACGTGTAAATATTTGTGTTGATTTGGTTTGTTCCTTCGGAGATGACACCGGTCGATTTTTTTGCCCCTTGAGTTTCCAGTTTTTCACCCATACGTTTCAGGAAATCCATGGTTTCCTGATTACCGTTTTCTTTGTCTTTGTTGAGTTCGGCTACGAGAATCAAACCGGGTGTTTGTCCTGGAACAGCAATCAAACCGCCACTCATGCTCCCGGCTGGAAAAGAGGAAAAGTCGTCAAATGACAGTCCAAGTTTACTGAACCATTTTTCATCGATTTTACTTCGGAGTTCTTTTTCAAACGATTCCATGAGGGGATCTTTGAGCAATTTGCCGAATTGGGTTTCGCGCCACTTGTCGGCGAACTCCTTAACATTGGAAATGGAGAAATATCCTCTGGTGCTTTCCGGAAAAACCTTGTCCGGCGCGACTTGAGCTTGTAGCGACGAACAGAAAAACAACAACAGTGCAACACTCAGCCAAAGATACAATCGCACGTTGGACTCCTTCTATAAAATGTACGTGAAATTTAGTGATTTTTAAAGCCGTTTGAAAATTGGTTTGGAGCTTTTCCGCTCCCGTTGGTTGCTACTTAGTTGACGTCGGTCAATCATGCCAGACTGCCGGACGTTCAAGCCGTGGTGCCTCGCACAATGCGGGGCTGCCATTCCTCTCTCAAACTTTGCTTCTGACATTTATACCCTTTTTTCAGGATTCTTTCCAGACCGTAATATCGGTTTCTTAATGCTATTCCCATTTTAACGAGTAAACATTAGAATAATATTGACTTGAGTCATAAAAGTTTGATATTTTTTCGAGTTTTTTTGATTCCGAACACCGCAAACGTCCTGCCGCTTTCAGGGATTTCTCATCGGTTTGAGTATAAAATACATGGATTGGGTAAAATGGAAAAAAGTAAAATAGAAGAGGTCCATCATTACCGTGAAGTCAATTTGAGTCAGGACATCATTCACGGTTATATTCCTTTTACCTCACCGGAAGGGTGTCTCGAAGATGAGATTTCCGAACGTGAATTGATTGATTCTCCCTGGGTTCAACGTCTTCGCCAGATTCACCAGCTTCAAACCGCGTGGTGGGTTTTTCCTTCGGCGTGTCACACCCGGTTTCAGCACGTTCTCGGTGCAATGCACACGGCAAGTCGAATGGTCGAACGACTGTATCCGAGTCTGAAAAAGGTGGACCCGGAAACTCCGAGTCGGGCTTATATTGAGTCACTCATGAGAATTGCCGGACTTTTACACGACGTCGGGCACGGACCGTTTGGACATTTTTTCGACACGTATTTCCTTGACCAATTTGGATTGACTCACGAAATTCTCGGCGCGGAAATCATCCGTCGTGAACTTGCCACGATGATTCGGAGAATTCGCCGTAACCCGAATGGACGCCTTGAAAAAGGTGAAGTGTTGGACCCGGAACAGGTGGCCTGGCTCATTGTCCGTCCGACCCGGGAATCGATACAGGATGCAACGATTCCAAAATGGCTCCAGCTCCTCAGGGGATTGTTCAGCGGACTGTATACGGTTGATAACATGGACTTCGTTTTGAGAGACGCCTTCATGACCGGGTACAATTCCCATGTTTTTGACATGGACAGACTCCTCTATTACTCGTTTTTTACGGAAAAAGGACTGACGGTTCACCAAAAAGGGTTCTCGACACTGGTTCGGTTCATTTCCACGCGGGCGGAACTTTTCAGGTCGGTTTATTTTCACCGAACGGTCCGGGCCATTGATCTTTCGCTTCAGGACGCATTTCGGGATTCCAACCGTTTTCTGTTTCCCGGACATCCGCTCAAGCACCTCGACGACTATCTTCACCTGACTGATTGGTCACTGTTGACCGACGTTGCCTCGTGGAAGAAGTCGGACAATTCCGACAAACGGGTTTTGAGTGACCAGTGGGACAATATTCTGAACCGTCGGATTCCCTGGCATCTCATGGCGGAAAAAACGATTCTTTTTCGAGCGGGCGAGAAGGAACAGTCCACGATTTTCTCAAAAGACGACCGTTTTGAAGCGGCCATTCGGGATGAACTCCCGATGTTGATCCGGGATATTGAAATCCGAATTGATATTGCCCGACATGTGCATCGTCCCGGCGTGAATCTTCCAACGGCCGGTCAGAATTTTCTTTATGATCCGACTTCCGATTTCGTTCGCCAGCTTGAAGAGGAGGAATTGTTCCGGCACCTTCCCCAGAGTTATCGGATTTGCCGCATTTACGCCAGAAATCAGGAACACCGCCGCGAACTTGTCAGAGCAATGGAACGGCTGACCTCACAATCCGTTTCCAGCGACGACCTGACAAATATGTGAAGATATATACCGGAGCCGGGAAGGGTGGTTATTTGACCAACAGACGTTCCAACCGCTTACGTCACCGGGATCAAACGCCCGTGCGTTTGCCGCCGGAGGCATCATTTTTAAACATCCTTCGCGTATGTGCGTTCCGGGTTGGTCGATTTGGAAAGTTGTGAAACATTACACCCCAGGACGTTGAAAATGTCTCCGACGGGCAACTGGCCGTTGCATCGCCCAGCGTGCCGCTGGACCGCAATATTCCCCACGAGTTTTATACCGGAATCAGTAGGGGCACTAACCTTCAGCCTTTGTTTCAATACGAAAGCTGGTATTTTTCCAACTTTACGCGGTCCATTTCAATGCTGAGACCGGGCGTGTGCGGGAGACGGATCAGTCCGTCATTGATTTCGATGGGGTCGGTCAGCAGATTTTCCTGCAAATGATGAGGGTGGCACTCCGTTCCAAGGGAAATCGCCGGAAGTGAAGCGGAAAGTTGAAGAACGGTTGCCAAAAAAGGTCCGGCGGCTCCCGAAACGCAAAGCGACAGACGAATTCCAGCCGCTTCCGCAATGGCGGCACTTTTTTTGACCGCCAGGATACTGCCGAAAGATTGTGGGTCAAGCACCAGTCGATGAATATTGCCGCAACGGGCGATTTCCAGGACATCACCGGCCGATTGAATTCCCCGACGCGGAACAAGCGGAATTTCGGTCTGCTCCTGAAGGGCGGAAACTCCGCGAAAACAGTGTTCCTCGTTGAGTGGGTCGATCACCATGGCAAGATTGGTTTTTTCCCAGCGGGAGAGAAGCGAAACACAAGTTTCGTAATCATATTTTCCTGCCATGTCAACACGCAGTTCGAGTCGCGTACCGACAGTTTCCGTCAAAAGCTCGACCCGACGCAAATCAGTCTCAAGGTTGCCCGTCAGTGGGAGGGTTTGACAGTGGTAACCGAGGTGGGCGAATTCCAAGGCCGATTGTGCAATATCTTCCGGAGTTCCATCGGAAAGTCGGGCGGCAATCGGGAGATGGTGACGATAGGCTCCTCCGTGAAAATGATGAACCGGATGTTTGCAAAGTCGTCCGATCATGTCCCAACAGGCTGTTTCGATGGCAAATCGGACGGTTTTCGGCTGAAGTTCCTCGAAATGAATCAACTCTTCGAGGTCGAAGACATTCCGTCCGGCAAGAATGGAGAGAATTTGATTCCGTCGCGGTTGGAGTTCGTCTTGTCGCCAAGAGACGGTTGCTTCACCCCAACCTTCCTGACCGGCGTGGGAGAAGAGTCGGACGACGAGCGACCGCGTTTTCGGTGTCGTATGGGAAGGAATTTCCACAAGATACAGTTCGAGGTCGCTGATAATCATCAATCGGGATTATATTTTTAAACACGACCTAACGTCGTCTGTTGTTTTTGACCGGTTCATAGGGATGATTTCGTTTCCGCAGAACCTGGGCTTCCACGATTCTGTCCGCAACGACAGGAATCTGTTCGTCCGGGTCAATACGTTCAAGATCGCCAAGCACGTCAATTCCTTCGATAATCCGTCCGAACACGGTATGTTTACCGTCCAAATGCGATGTCGGCACAAACGTCAGGAAAAACTGGGAACCGTTTGTGTTTGGCCCGGCGTTGGCCATGCTGATGGAACCACGAAAATGTATGCGTGGAATCGGTCCGCCTGGTTTTTGTACGCATTCATCGTCAATCATATAACCCGGTCCACCAGACTCGTTTCCGGGGTTACCTCCCTGGGCCATAAAATTTTTCAAAACCCGATGGAACGGTATATTTGTGTAGAACCCTTTCTCAACAAGACTAATGAAGTTGGCCACCGTGTTGGGTGCCTGATCCTCGTACAGAAGCAGTTTTATGTCACCTTTGTTGGTTCGGAGCAAAACAATGGGAAGATTATCGGCGGCGGCTTCTTTTTCCCGGATGGCGAGTTCGGCGTCCCAGAATTTCCGATATTGGGGGATGGAACGTTGATGATAAACCGACTCCTGAGAAAGAGGACGAAACGCGGCGGCTTCCTGATACCACGCTTCTGCCTTGTCAAGTTCCATGACATTAAATGCCGACTCTGCCGCCGGGACCAACAATTTTTTCATTTCGTCCGGTTTGTCATCACGCATCAAGGCGTTGAAAATTTTGAAAGAATTTTCATAATTTTCGCAGTCAAATTCATACATGGCCATTTGAGCCAGAAAAGTGACAACATCGAAGTTTTTGAAAGGCGCTTCGTTGAAAGCTGCGATTGCCAAATCAATCATTTTTTTGCCGGCCTCTTCCGCTTCGGTGTTGAGCGGTTGATATTCTGCGACGATGGCATCGCGTCGTTCCGGCGTTGCTTTTTGGTATTCCTGCATAAGGAGATACAGTTTTTTGATCTTTTCCGCCAAAGGCTGATGGGCCTGGTAGAACGCCGCGTTTTGTGGACCAAGTGTTGCCGGATCAACAGGAGTGGGAAGAGGGGAAGAGTCCGGTGGTTGCTGGGCCAAGCCTGAAAGGGAGAAGAAAAGCGTCACCACGACGCAGCTCAGAAGGGAGCAGTGTTTCAACATCAGTTTTTTCCTTAATTCTGTGATTGAAATATGAATTGAAATATGAAAAACGGTGAATAAACGTAGTTTCTGATTCGACTTTTTACGGGAAACTACAGGCCTAAAATCACTCATGTTTAAAGATTCGGAAACGTTTGAATCGGACCCAGCATTCCTCGTTTTCGGAACCATGCCAGCATTGAATGCCGACTTGTTCGTTTTCGGTCGGAGCAGGAAGTTTTCCCTCAAAAGCACGGTGATAACCAGTTTCACCTTCCGGTTGAAATTCTGCGACAACATTCTCGCCGTTGACCACCACTTTTAAGTTGATTTCGTCGCCGGAAACAGGAATTTTTCCCGGAAAAACATAAATTTGTCCGTCAATCATTTCCCGAACGAACTTGAAAACGACTTGGTCGTTTTGGACCCAAAAAATTCCAACCTGTTGATATTGCTTGACAAACGGTTTTTGACAACGAAACTTAAGCTCCACGGCATAAGGTTGTGACGCGAGCCGTTTGGGGGCCTTTCGCAGGAGAATATTTTTGGCCTCTTTGTCGGCAAAGGGTTCCATCAGAATTTCGAGCTTATTTTCGACAAAACGTTTCGCCGTGGGGGTCTCACGGGTCCAAGTCCACCCTTCTTTCAGGTTTCCTTCGAATTTTTCCTCAAAATCAATGGGAACATCCTGGGCCGCAACATACAGAGTTGGTCCCAATAAGAACAGAATAAAAATAAATACAAGGCGTGACATAAAAAATGCCCCCGAACTGTTAAAATAGAGAGAAAATTACATAAATATTGTCTTTGTCTATTTTACCGATTCCCTTCCATAAATGCAATTATATCGGTCAATATTTATTTGAAGTATTTTGTTGCTGGAGTAAAAAAGAACTAAAAAAGTGAGCGTCCCAAAAGGAGGCCAAGTAAGACCAGCATCACAAACATAAAAAATGCGACCATGCCCATTGTTCGTAAGGAACGTCGCAGAATTTGCAGGATTTCTTCATTGCGGGTTCCCTGATAAACCAAAGAAAAAGCAATGATCAGGGGAACGGCAAACAAGATGAGAGGAATATTGTCTAACATTTCAATTTTTTTCTTTCAGGATTGATCAACATCCGTCACGCTGCTTCTTATCAAACATCTGTCATGTTGCTTCTCTGTCACGTTGTTTCTTTTTGAGCGGGGGCTTCTTCTTCCTCGTCCTCATACAGCGGACCCCGAATGGCGTCAAAAATGACCAAAACATTCATTAACCCCGCAACGACGGTATAAATTGTTCCAATATCAAAAAAGCGATGTAATCTCGCAATCAATTGATTTAAATTCGGATTTTTTCCCGGTTCGATGATCGATTTTGTCGAGGGAGGGGCCATGAACCCTCCCCAATAAGGCTCTTCTCCACCGGAAACACGACGCGACTGGATCAATGCGGGAATCGCGGCGATTCCAATGCTGGCCTGAGGGATAAAATAGAGCCGACTTTCCGATATTTCCACCGGTTCATTGAACTCTTTGTGTTTGTCGGCGTCTTTTTTCCAAAAGACATAAACGACACGGGCGATCCCGTAATCTTTGTCGCTTCCAAAGTAACATCCTGCAACAAAAATCAAAATGATGCAACAGAAGAAAAGAATCGCCTTGGCTTTCCGTCCTTGGTACCAATGTCCCAACCCGGGGAGCAACCAAGCAAGAACGCCGGCCAGAAACGGATTTTTCAAATCCGGTATTTGCCTGTTTTTGTGAAAACTGGGCTGTTTTGCATCCGGCATGTTTTCTTGTCTCCTTCGTTTTTTTCTGCGGAGTTTTTTGTCGTAAAAATCACTAAAATCGCAACTTTCGCTTTATTTCTTATGCAAAGGATAATTATAGCTTCGCGGCATAAATCGTACAGAGGGAAAAATAATGATTTACTTACGAATTTATTGCATTTCGACCGAGCTTGTATGAAAGGTGTGCTAGTCTTTGGAAAAGCGTCATGATCATGGGTTGTCGGCAAATCGAAACTCTTAGCCAACGTATTATAGATGCGAGACTAAAATTTGAGCTGCTTTCGGCACTGCCTGCTGCGCCGACATTATTGTTGACATACACAAAAATAGCAAATATTTTTATTGTCGGCGATGCAGGCGATTCACCGAACAAGCCCAATTTTATTTGCGGACCCATAAAGCGTATTCAGACTTGGTTGGGAGACACTGTGCCAATCAAGTAGCGACCAACGGGAGCGGAAAAAGCTCCAAACCAATTTCCAAACTGCTCTAAAGGCTCTTGAATATGAAAAATTATAATGTCAAAATCTCTGTCGCGGTAGTAGTCGCAGTCATAATCTTCGGACTTGCCGGAATCACACACGCTCAGATACAAGTGTCTGGAGCATTTGAAGATGAACATGCTTCGGCTTTTGAAAATTCGGCGACAACCGCTTCCCCTTCCCCGCTTCCGGCACCAGGTTCGATGCAACAGCCGGCAGTCGCCAATCCCATGCCTCCGGTGCAATTGGGGACGCCGGTTCCTATGCAGTTGCCGGGACATGCCTCGGGAGCGTTGGTGATTCCCGTGACTGTTCCGCAAATGGTCACATACTTTCCTCCGCCGGTTAATGTTGTGGTCAACCGTCCGGCACAATTGGTGGTTTCGCCGTTCCCTTCAAATCCGTATGGAATGGGAATGCCCATGTCTTTTCCACCGATGATGACGCAACCGCCAATGATGGCGCAACCAATGATGGCGCAGCAGCCGATTCCTGTGAAAATGATCATGCCGGATGGTTCCGTTGTCAGTATCAAGCACTATATTCCCGGCAGGTTTTTCCGAAATGCGGTTCGTGCGGTAACCCCCTGATTTCCCGCTTTGAAACACGTGTTGTGTCTGGTTTGTCACGAATGGAGTGCCTGTGATCTATGATCCGGGCCTCTGTTCGTGTTGCTCTTTGATGCAAATATCTTTTTTCACTCAAGAATTTCCTCTTTTCACACAAGTCGTAAATGGGTAGAATACAAAGAATGTGTTGGGAACGTTGTCAAAAGATGGAAAAAGAGAGAGGGTGACGGTCCTGGGGTTGGACGTCAAGGTTCTCCATGATTCCACAATATCATTGATTTCCACAATTATTCTCTAATCTCTCTTGTTATATTCTCTCGTTTTTTATGAAGTTGTTCCATGCTTGATTTTTCTTCAAAGACACCTTATGATCTTCGTTTTTCTTTGTTTGGAATCCCGATTCAGGTCCATCCGTTTTTTTGGCTGACCGCCGTTTTATTGGGAATGGGGCTCGGTAACCAGGAAAACGGCACGCAGTTGATCATCTGCTGGGTGATTGCGGTGTTTGTGGCTGTTTTGGTTCACGAACTGGGACACGCATTGATCATCCGTTATGTTTTCGGAGCCAGACCATGGATTATTCTTTATGGACTTGGTGGTTTGGCGGGCCATCATCCCAGTTATTCGATCAGACGACCAAAAACCCTGGGAAGGATTTTTATTTCGTTTGGCGGTCCGCTTGCCGGTTTTCTTCTTGCTGGACTCTGTTTTTATCTGGCAATTTCTTTTGGAAGGGACATGAATGTCTACCTTTTTAAAATTTTATGGTTCATGTTTGTCATCGGAGCGTTCTGGGGAATCATCAATCTGCTTCCCGTTCTTCCGTTGGATGGCGGAAATATATGTCGTGAGGTTTGTCTTTGGTTGTTTCCCTGGCGTGGAGAAGGGGTGGCTTTGCAGATTTCCATGATCTCGGCCATCATCGTGGCCGTTGTCAGTTTTATGTGGCTTCAGCAACCTTTTCTTGCGGTGATGTTCGGACTCTTTGCCGTCCTTAATTATCAGACCCTTCAGGGAGGACGACGCTATTGATCACCTGAAACGGATGTTGTCTTCTGTTGATTTTCGAATGTTTGTCTTTTCTCAGACAATCTTCAGTAAAAAACGATTGCAAAATAAAGTTTTTCATGTTTTTGGACGATTGTATCGCACAAGTGACAAGTATTTTTTAGTCATCCCCGGCACACATTTGTTTTTTTCGTGTCATCAATGTTGAGTGTTGATGAAATTCATGACGAAGAGGTTGTTTTGTATCCGAAAGAACAGTAACGTCTCATGATTTGAGTGTGTGATCATTGAAGAAAGAAACTTTTTCAAAAATTCTTTAAAATTTTTTGTGTTATTGCCCTTGAGCATTCACTAAAATAGTGTAAGTTTGTATAATAACTAAAGTGATTAAGTTTGATGACATTGACGTGACGATTGAGATTGCTCTTGTTTGGAGCTTCTTTTTAATGACGGAACAAATGGAATGACAATGACGAAACGAATGACAGTTCGTCGGGAAACACGACTGATGTTCGAATCGATTTGTATAGTTTTTTGGGACTTGGTCATCAATTTCTCTTGAAACAGTTTCATGGTGAAAGGATGACCTCTATCAACGGAAGGATGGAAAAGGAACGAAGCAGGAAGATCGCAACTGAGGATTCTGACAAATTTGTCTGATCGGATGAAAAGGCTTCCGTCTCTCCCCCTGGTCCAATCCTCTCCAAATATTATTTATAGGAGATGGTTTAATGGCGAAGAAAACTGCAAAAAAGGCTGTCAAAAAAGCAACCAAAAAGGCTGCAACAAAGAAAGCCGTCAAGACTGTGAAAAAAGCTGCTAAAAAAGCGGTCAAAAAAGCCGCGAAGAAAGCAGTGAAAAAGGCTGCCAAGAAAAAGGTAGCTCGCAAAAGCTGCAAAGGCAGCTCTTGCTCCATGTAGTCCGCACAGTGTCGTCTTGTGACAGTGCTTTATGTAGTCCGCTGTGGTCTGCGACAACCGTTTTTGGGGAGAAAGATGGATATGTGTGCTTAGCTTGATTGCTGCACTTTCCAAAAATTGACAATGTGGAAAATACGTAAACTACGGGTATTTCAGTGAGAGATGGCGTAATTTACGAAGGGTTTTCATCGATTTTCGACGTAGTTTTTGGAAAGTGCAGTGGATAGCAAAACAGATTTTTTTCCCGACAAACAATGGACTGTGTTCGCCGACACGTATTTTTGATCTGCCTGGTTCTCTCTGAACCAGGTTTTTTTATTGACGGATTTCTTTTGTCTCGTTTCTTTTGTCTAGGGAGTGAATTCCCGAAGCAATTCCGGAAGAGATTCCGTTTGAATCAATGCAATGACGGTATCTCCCTCACGAAGCGAATGATTGGCGCCCGGGACCTGGACGAATCCTTCCCGAATCACTGCGGTAATCAGGGAACGAGTCGGGAGCGAAATTTCGCGGAGCGTCCCCTTGGTGACAGGAGCGCCTTTGAGAACTTCGAGTTCCAGAATTTCGATTCCGCCCCCAAGAAGGTAGGGATTACGAAAAATGACGGGACCGGAGTTCATCATCCCCAACACTTGCCGCGTCATGACGCTTCGGGGGCTGACGACCTCATTGATGCCAAGTCGCGTGATGATATTGGCATAGTCCGATCGTGTCACGACGGCCATTGTCATTTTTGCACCAAGTTCTTTGGCCTCGACGCAGGCAAGAATATTGTCTTCATCATTTCCTGTGCAGGAAACGAAAATATCTGTTTCTTCGATCCGGGCTTCTTCCAAGTCGATTCTTCTCAAAGCGTTGCTTCGAACGATGGTCGTTTTTTTGAGATGAGAGGCAAGGTAGTCGCAACGTTTTTTGTCGGTGTCCATGACGGTGACGGAGTATCTTCGGCTTTCAAGAACCTGAGCCAGATGATAACCGGTTTCACCTCCGCCGGCGATGATGACGCTCTGTTTTCGGGTGGGTTGCGTATTGAAGAGTTTTTTGACTTCCTCGACGTCGTTTCGTTCGCCGAGAATTGAGATTCGGTCCCCCACCTCGATTTGGTCCTGAGCCGTTGCAATACTAATGTTTCCGTTACGGTTAATAGAACCGATGCGAACCTCGGAAGGGAGTTTGAGGTCCATCAATTTTTTTCCTGTCGCCGAAGAAGGACGGCTGATGACCACGTCCTGCATTTCCAGTTGTCCCCGGGCGAAATACTCAATGGTCATCGCTCCCGTCTCCCCCCGGACGTAACGGGCAAGTTCCATTGCGGTCAGGTGTTCGATACTGAGGAGTCGATCAATTTTGAAATGATTTTGATAATCAAAAGTGCTCAGATCACGAAAAACTTGGTCATAAACTCTTGCTGCAACACGACTTGTTCCCATCGCCTTGGCCATGCTGGCGGCAACCATGTTACACTCGTCATTTCCGGTCAGGGCGAGGCAAATATCCATCGAAGTGACTCCGGCCTGAAAGAGAACACTTGATTGTGATGCGGAACCCAATAAAACGGCAACATCCATTTCGGCGTCAATTTGTTCGGCGACTTCCGGAGCCGACTCAACGACCGTCACGTGATGTTTTTGTTGGTAAAGGACTTCCGCAATGGATAATCCGACTGTTCCTCCACCGAGGACAAGAACTCTCATGCTGGTTTTTCAATTTCAATACAACGGGCAATATTGTAATGCAGCGGACAATATTGTATTACGAAACAAACAACCTGATTTTCATCTCTTGGTCGTCACAGAACTCTTCAGACAACATCGCCTGACAGTAAGTAAGTGAAAATAAGAAAAATGCGGTATCTGTGATCATAAAAATTGAAAAAAATGCCTAAATTTTTATGACAGGACTACATTATCCAAATTTTTGAAAAAATAGGTAGACCTCGACGAATCAACCAGGAGACACTATAATACCTTAGCACGTAATTTTGTTTCGACAAGCATCTCTTTTATCATCCTTTTCCCGGTGTTTCCCGTGGGAACACCCAGTATGAATGTCTTTGAATCGTCGTGTTGTCATAACAGGGATGGGTGTGGTCAGTCCGGTCGGCCTTTCTTTGGAACAGTTTTGGCATTCGCTTTCCGAAAGGAAAAGCGGTGTTTGTGTCGGTCCGTTCACCGCGTCCTTGCCGATCGGTTATGGAGCGCCCGTTGAAGATTTTACCGGTCGGATTGAAGATTTCGGGGAATTGGACAGTCCGCTCAAGAAAATCGTCCGTAAAAGCCTCAAACTGATGTCCCGTGAGATTCAGTTGAGTGTCGCCTCGGCACAGCGTGCTCTCGTTGACGCGGGAATTGTTTCGGGAATGCTTGACCCATGTCGTGTTGGGACCTCCATTGGTTCCGACTATATCCTCACAACGCCGGAGGAAATCATTGATGGCGTGAAAGCATGTTGGGAGGAAAATGGGGGATTCGATTTCAGCGTTTGGGGAACCGTTGGTCTTCCCAAGATGAATCCGCTTTGGCAACTGAAGTATCTCCCGAACATGCCGGCCAGTCATATTTCCATTTGCAATGATTTTCGCGGTCCGAGCAACTCCGTCACGCTTCGGGAGGCTTCGATCGGGGCTGTCGTTGGGGAGTCGGTTCACATCATCCAAAAAGGAAAAGCGGACGTGATGCTTGTCGGAGGAACCGGTTCCCGAATTCATCCGATAAAACTGATTCACGCAATTCAGTCGGAGCAGATCGCTCTGGATGACGTTGATCCGACAACCGCCAGTCGTCCGTTTGCCGCCGACCGAATCGGAATGGTTCTGGGTGAAGGGGCCGCTTCACTCGTTCTTGAATCGGAGGAACACGCCCGAAAACGTGGTGCCAATATTTATGCCGAAGTGGTCGGAGGGGTTTATGTCGCCAACATCGACAACCGGTTTACCCCACATCGTCGCACGGCGTTAAGAGATGCCATGACACGTTTGTTCAAGTTGACTAAAATGACCTCGGATCAGGTCGGGCATGTCAACGCGCATGGTCTTTCGACATATTCCTGTGACATTGCCGAGGCGAAAGCCATTAACGACGTGTTTTGTCACCGCAATGTTCCTGTGACAGCCGCGAAAAGTTATTTCGGCAACATCGGCGCCGGTGGAGGGGCCGTGGAACTGGTGGCAGGGGTGCTGGCTCTTCGGCACAATCAGCTTTTTCCGATTCTCAACAACACGATGGGCGACCCGGAGTGTCCGATTCATCCGGTTCGTGAATTTGGTGAGTTTCCCGGGGATTCTTTCGTCAAACTGGCCGTTTCTCCTCAGGGACAAGCCTCCGCGATACTCATCCGCAAGTTTGGATAATCGTTTTCGGTCACGTGGCTATACCGTGATATACTGTAGCCGGTATAAAACTTGTGAGGAATATGGCGGTCCAGCGGCACGCTGGACGATGCAACGGCCAGTTGCCCGTCGGAGACATTTTTCAACGTCCCATGGTGCAATGTTTCACAACTTTCCAAATCGACCAACCATGAACGCACATAACAAAGGACGTTTAAAAATGCCTCCCGGCGGGCAAACGCATGGGCGTTTGATCCCGCAGGCGCAAGCGGTTGGAATGTCTGTTGGCCAAATGATCCCCATACCGGCTCCGGTATAGAACCGTTATGCCGCGATGGAGCCATAATCGCCGATGTCCGCGAAATCGAGAGATTTGCTCCCTTGACGGTAGGCGATTTCAATTTCTCCGAAGAGATTTTCCTGACGAACATGGGCGTATTCATGCCGGACAAGTTCCAGAACTGCGAGAAAGATGCCAATCAATGTCGAACGGTGTTGACCGATGACGAACAGGCTTCGGAACGAAAAACGTTCTTCCCGTTTGAGTCGGAAGTAGATTCGTTTCATGTGGGTGCTGATCGGCGTGTCATCATAGATGATGTCGTGTCCCACCAGAGGGGCATTGGCCCGAATGATTCTTCCAAATGCACTGACGAGGTCCCAGAGTTCGACTTCCCGGATTTCCTCTTCGGCGAGATTCTTGATTCGCGGTGACAGGTTGTTGGCAATGCGGGGATAGTGCTGTTGCCAATTTCTTCCCTGTTTTTCGAGAAGAACGGCCCCATCACTATGTTCCTTGTAGGCGAGAAGCTGTTTGACGAGGTCCTGACGAGGGTCTTCAAGTTCTTCCTCGATTTCCTCGCTGTTCGGAAGGGATTGGTACGATTTCAGCTCCACGAGTGTGCTGGCCACGGCGATGAAGTCTCCCACGGCATTGATGTCGAGTTCCTTGAGAATCGTGAGATATTCGAGAAACTGATCGGTCACCGTCGCAATGGGAATGTTAAGAACGTCCAGCTCGTTTTTGCGAATCAGATAGTGGAGCAAATCAAGCGGTCCGTGAAACATCGGAAGATCGATTTTGAACTCGTTCATCCTTCGTGGCCCGTTCGATAAATTCTTGGAGTTTGAGAATTGAGGATCATTTCGACCTCACCCAGCGGCATTCCGTTGAATGTGGCGATTTCTTTGGCCGTAACCCCTTTTTTGGCAAGAAACAGAACCTGATGCCTTTTGTCGTGTCGGACGCCGATCTCCGTTTCATAAGAAACAAAAGCGTCGGCATGATTGACAATCGAGTCGGCTTGGGGTGACGGAGTGTGAGGTATCTCGGCGGTTGGAGCATGAAGTGGAATGCGTTCACGTTCCTGATTTTTGCTTGATTTGAGTAACGTTTCCAGTTGTGGCGGTTTTGTTATGGAAGGGGTCATCGAAACAGGACGTTTTTTTAATGCTTTTTTATCGATTTCCTCGAATTCCGGGAAGAGTCCGTGAATAATGGTTGCCTTGCCGATCTGTCCTCCCCGATTTGTTGCGTGAGGGGCCGCCGGACTGAGTTCAGGATGAGGTTTTGCGGGCTGGGGTTTGGCAATGACGACAGATTCCAGTTTGGGTTCATCCGCGGATTGTTGTTGCGGTTCGATAAACGTTGTTGTTTCAAAGAACGGGTCCTCGATTGCCAGATCAAGGTTGGCCATTCGATTTGAAAATTGTTCGAGTTCCCCAAGAGACCCGGAAAACCCGATTTCCGCAAATGAATCCGTGATATTGTCAGTGATATTAGTCGTGATAGGGGTTGTGTCAGGTCTGTTTTCTTCTTTTGGCGGCGAATCAGGGGGTAATGTCGGAGGAAAAACTGGTGGGGGCATTTCCTGATTCCGGAATTTTTGCGCTTTCTCAACAAGTTGTTGCAGTTCCTCCGATTGTCTAACCGCTTCGGCAGTCAGGAGTTGCAATGCAACGATTTTTGTGTCGATTTCAGCCCGATATTGCCGCGTCAATTGGTGGATGTCGGCCTCCCATTGATCAAGGAGTTGTCGGTGTTGGCCAAGCATGGGAGAAATCGATGACAAATTGCTTGATTTTTGAGACGAATAATACGGCGGAGAGGTATTGCTTGGGGAAGGTCCCCGCTTGGAGTCCCTGTCGAGTTTTCGGGTTTTTCGTCTTGCGCGGAGAAGAAGCATTCCCGTCAGAATGATAATTCCTACGAGGAGCATCGACGATAGATCAAAGGAAAACAGTCCGTTCATAATTCAAATAGCCTGAAATAATTTCGAAGAACGATAACAATTTCTCCATGACGGTTCAAGATCAGTTTAAGATGCAGTTCTAAGATGAAAAAAACTATAGATTTACTTGGCAGGATTTCCAAATTGTGGATAATTTTGCCGAGATTTTGAAGAGATTTCCAAAAAAGGGACGAGAAACAAAATATGAAGATTTGCGTTCAGAGAATCAAGCATGGAAAGGTCACCCTTGTGAAGACCGGAGAGGTCACCGGCGAAACAGGTCCCGGCGTTCTCGTTTTGCTGGGAGTCCGGCAAGGCGACACGCGGGAAAACGCCCGATTTCTTGCCGGAAAAGTTGCCGGTTTGAGGATTTTTGAGGATGCCGACGACAAAATGAATCGGAGTTTGCTTGATGTTGGCGGTTCCGCGTTGGTTGTGAGCCAATTTACTCTCTATGGTGACTGTCGAAAAGGTCACCGTCCCAGTTTCACGGAAGCGGCCAGACCGGAAGTTGCCGAGCCGCTTTATGAAGAATTTGTCAAGTGCCTCCGCGACCACGGGGTCCACGTTGAGACCGGTGTTTTTCAACAGGAAATGGACCTCGAATTCGTCAATACCGGTCCCGTGACGGTTCTCATCGATACAGATGAGGAAAGCGCAAAGTGAAAAGCGCAAAATATCTTTGCACTTTGCGCTCTGCGTTTTTTAAAAAAGGGTTTCATCCGTTGCGTCGCGGACAATCCGAAAACCGATGACGTTGGAAACCGTGTCCGGATTGGCGCTGTTTCGATAAGCCGAACGTGTTGCCTCGGCACCAAACTGCCAGGCTCCGCCCCGCAGAACCCTGGCGACGCCACTTTCCGGACCGGTCGGGCTGTCTTCCGGCGGATTTTGCTGGTAATAGAATTCGTTGTACCAATCGTAACACCATTCCATGACGTTCCCGTGCATGTCGTGTAATCCCCAGGCATTCGGTTTTTTTTCACCGACCGGATGAGTCTCCATCTTGGAATTGTCGTAGCACCAGGCGTATTGCACGACGTCCAGCACCAGGTCGCCGAAACACCAGGGGGTGATGCTTCCTGCACGACAACAATACTCCCATTCCGCCTCGATGGGGAGTCGGTAACCGTTTCCTCCCTGGATGGTGACCTCGGCCTCTTCGATCACCTGATTCGGCTTTCGTTTCTTGACGGTCAGATTGTAATAGGGGGTGAATCCTTCTTTTTCACTTAATTTATTGCAGAATTCGATAGCGCCGAACCATGTCACGCTGTCGACCGGATGGTTGGCCGAATCAATCGAGGTACTCGGGTTGTATTCCATGATCGCCTGAAACTGTTCCTGCGTGACCTGCGTGACACTCATAAATATGGAGCGGGAGATTTGCACGCGATGTTGCGGTTTTTCATTGTTTCGCATGTATTCGTCGGAATCATGGGAGCCCATGTAAAATTTTCCACTTGGAATTCGTCGCAGTTTCAAGCCGACCGAAGTGGTTTGCGTGGTCAGTTTCTCGATTTTTTCCTGCAAATTTCTTGCTTCAGGGTCGTTTGCCTTCAGTTCGACGTAGCGTTGCACGCAGGAAAGAAGCGTGCTGTACTGTTTGGTGGAAATCGCATTCCGGATTTCACGAACCAGCGAATTCACCTCGGTAATGTTTTCACCGGCTTCGGCGTACATTTTTTTCATTTCGTCATCAATGAGGGCGTTGGGGACCTGCTCCAGGGCTTCCCGAACCTTTTCATATTTTTGGGCGTCCATGAACTGTCTGGCCTCAACGAGAATATTGTCTGTATAAAGCCGGAGTTCACGTCGTTCTTTTTGGAAAATCGGCAAATTCGCTTTGGCCCATTCCCGATATTTCGTGAAATCAGGATGGGTGATGTAAATCATTTGCTTTAAGTAACTGATGGCCCGATCGTGACCGCAGATACTCCGCAAATTGATGATTTGTTGTTGTTGTTTCTGAACGTGCTCCATCAATTTTTTCTTGAGATGTTGTATGTCGGCCCCACAATCATGACAAATCCTTGTTCCTATCGGGTTGAGAGCCTGGCAACCGAGGCAAGGTTCGTCCAAATTACCATGACATTGAGGACAAACCCTGTTCGGTTCCGTGAGAACTGTTCCGCAATGCGGACATTTTCTCTCATAAACCATGACCTGAGGCGGCGGTGTTTCTTCCTGCCGGAATGAGTCCGGAATTTCGAAGTCCTGCGCGGAGTCTTGTTTGAAAATGGGAATCGAATCGGTATGGTGATTTTCTGTCCCATTATTTATCAGATGTTCGGTAGGGTTCGAATCTGTTTGGCTCATCGATGAATTCCATTCAACACGTTCGATTTTGATATTGGTCGCTGTATAAGAGTTTAGGCAGCAGCACCCGGTTGTAGCAAAGCAAAGGTTAAGGAAACTGCAATGGTCGGAATCAAAAAAATGAAAAATGTGCCTAAACTTTTATAACACGGGCAATAAGTTCTGATGAATTGTAGGTCATAAAATACGATAGAGGTAAGAAATTTAGTGCTGTTTCGCAAGAATTCCCTGTTGAGATTGCAACAAAAATCGAACTGATCTTGAAAAAACATATTTTGTAGATAATAATAGACGTTTTGGTTGGATTTGTCGAAAAAAGGAGCTGATCGTGTTCGTCGCTGCCTCAACATGTTGTTATTCGGAACTTTGCGTTAAAGAAGCACTCGGAAAACTGGCCGATTTGGAGTACACGGCCTCTGAAATCGTCATCGGCAAAAAGGAGAAAACGTTCTTCTTTTCCGATGGTGAAGAGGAATCGTACGAAAATTTTATCATTCTTTGTCGGTTATCACGCCAAATCGCGCCGACGGCATTTTTTGTCGACATTGAACCGGACGACCCCGAGTTTATGGACCAATTCCGTATGACTTGCGAATTGGCGAAATCAACAAAAGTGGTGCATATTACAGTCAAAGCGTCGCTCCAGGGGACTCCCTTCAATGCCGAAGTCGAACGTCTCCGTGAATTGACGAAAATGGCGATTCATGACGGGCTTATCATTGGCGTCTTGACCGAACAGGGACGCATGACGGAAGACCCCGATTCGGTGAAAAGTTTCTGTAAAATTGTCAACCATCTTACCGTGACCCTTGATACCAGTCATTTCATTTACGGGTATCAAAAGCCGAAAGAATACGAACATATCCTGGAACATGTCAGTCATATTCGTCTTCGCGATACGACAAAAGAGAAATTCCAGATTCAGGTCGGTCAGGGAATTCAGGATTACAGTCGGCTTATCATTCAACTGGAAAAAGTGAATTATCGTCGGGCACTTTGCGTCGATCTTGCGCCGCTTCCCAATCTTGATCACGATGCGGAAATGCGAAAAATGCGGTTGTTGCTCGAAAGTCTGCTCTGATCAATGTTCCGGCAGGACCATCGGCAGTTCGTGATGGGGGTGGGCGACCAAGCAGAACCCGGCCCCGTAAATCGCTTGAAGTCGGTCATGGTGCATCAAGGTTTTCGGAGGACCGTCGAAAACGATTTTTGCGTCTCGTAACGCGACGATATGGGTGGCGTCCAAAACGGCGCGGTTCACGTCATGCGTCACCTCAATGATGGTGGTTCCCTGTTCGCGGTTGATTTTGCGGAGAAACGTAGAAAGTTCCGCCTGATGTTTGTAATCCAGATACGTTGCCGGTTCGTCGAGGAGCAGAATCTCCGGTTCCTGGACAAGGGCCGCCGCGAGAAACACCCGTTGACGTTCGCCGCCGCTGAGTGTTTCAAAAAGCCGCGATGCCAGTTCCGCCACTTCCATTTGGTGCATGGCTTCCGTGATGATTTTGGCGTCCGACTCACCAAGCGGAGAAAGCGGCTTCAGATGGGGATAGCGGCCCATTTCAATCACCTGACGAACGGTGAACGCGAACGGAATCGTGTTGGACTGCTGGACGAATGCTATTTTTCGGGCGGTCTGTTTTCTGGAAAACGAACGGAGCGATTTGCCGAGAAACAGGATTTCGCCAGTCCACTCCGGAATCATTCCGTCGATGATGCGCAGCAATGTCGTTTTTCCCGCGCCGTTGGGGCCGATAATCGCAAGATACTCTCCCCGGCATACCTTCAGCGAGACATCTTCAAGCAACGTCTTTCCACGGAGTACCAGGGAAACTTTTTCGATGGAAATCATGGGTTTAGGCTATAGACTATAGGCTTTAGGCAATAGGCTTTGCAGTACATGATAAGAACGGGCTTTGGACAAGTTCAAAACATACTTTCATCAACCACAAGCGTCAACGGAAGATGCTATCAATTAACCATAGGATTATCTCTGGTACAAACAAATAAAACAAAAAAATACCAATACATAACGCCATTAATGAAATAATATAAGGAATCGTATATTTCACAAAAAAGTCTTTTTTGGGCATTTTATATCCATCAAACGGTCCGTCAGGGAAGCTTGAACGGGCTTTTACAGTCTGTCTATATGCTGTCGATGCGACCGATTTCGAAGGAATCCAGGGACATGGTGGCCAATTCATCTTTGACGGCATCGAAAATGTTGGAATCGAGGATCAAAACGAGGCCGATGCCCATGTTGAAGACACGGGCCATCTCTTCCGGAGCAATATTGCCGAGTTTTTGAAGCCACGTGAACACCGGCGGAACCAGCCAGGAATTCGGCACGATCAAAGGTTCGGTTTTTTCCGGAAGGATTCGCCGGAGGTTTTCTTCCAGTCCCCCGCCGGTGATGTGGGCGATTCCCCGAATTCCTTCATTGGCGCCAAATGATTTCAGCAGTTTTTGGACCGGTTTCACATAAATCCGGGTCGGTTCCAGGAGGGCTTCCCCTACCGTTTGCCCGAGTTCCTGCACAAAATGGTCGCCGTGAAGCTTCGCGATGTCGAAGACAACCTTTCGCACCAGGCTGTAACCGTTGGAATGAAAACCGCTGGACGCGATTCCGAGAATCCGGTTGCCGGACTGAATCGCTTTGCCGTCGATGATTTTTTTTCGGTCGGCGACACCGACACAGAAACCGGCGAGGTCGTATTCCCCGGGACGGTAAAGGTCCGGCATGATTGCCGTCTCACCGCCGAGTAGCGCCATGTTGCTTTCCATGCAGCCGGCAACAATTCCCTTGACAATCGTTTCGAGGAGGTCCGGGTCGTCCTTTGGCATCGCGACATAATCAAGAAAAAAAAGCGGTTCCGCTCCACAACAAATCGCGTCGTTGACGCTCATGGCCACGAGATCAATCCCGACCGTGTCGTGTTTTCCGGCAGCACAAGCGACTTTCAGCTTCGTTCCAACACCGTCCGTACAACTGACGAGAACCGGATCGTCGTATTTTTTGTCGGCACCTTGGAGCTGAAAGAGTCCGGCGAATCCGCCGTCAAGTCGCAGAACCCGGGATGAAAACGTCTTCGCGGCGAGTTTCGGCAACCGCGACATCGAATCGGCATAGACGCCGAGATCGACTCCGGCGTCTTTATAGGTCACTGGTTTTGTCATAAAGTGGAGGTATTGTCATAAGGTGGAAAACCGTAAGGAATTTTGCAGAAAAAAACGGCTTTCCACCAAGTATACCCCTGATTGATCGTTTCGACAATGAGAGTTATCCTTTAGCGCAAATTGAATGCCATCGAACTCTTTTTTGGGTTTCGACTGACGGAAGAAAATCCCAATTCGTTGAACATGTGCTGAAACCCGTTACCAATAGCCGAGATAATGGAGTCAAAATCAATGTCAACTCTTTGTAGCTTTTCCTCTTCGTCTTCCTTCAGAGGCTCCGTTTTTTGGGGATTTGTTTTTTCCGTGTCTTGTGTTATGGATTCACTTGTTATCGATTCATCTTCAAATTCCTCGACGGAAATTTGAGACGCGATTTTCTTGTTCGGTTCAGCCATGATGAATTCCGGCAATTCCGACGTTGTATTGACATCGTCCGGTATTCCAATGGTGAGAGTCTCTCTTTTCTGTTCCGACGACTCATTTTGCTCCGTCGACTCGTTTTGTTCCAACAATTCCGTGTCTTCCGCTTTGAAAACTACCGAAATCCTTTTAGAATCATCACTTTTGTCTCCAGAATCTGACGTCGTGATCGGTTCGGAAGTTTCGGATGTTGAAATTTTTTGTCGGGTGGCGAGTTTTTGCGGAGACTTTGCTTCCATCGCCTTGACTTCCGGAAATTCCTTTTCGGAAGATACGGATTTTTCTACTTTCGTTGGTCTTTTTTCGGATTTTGTTACAGGTTTTTCCTTCACCTTTTCCAAAGGATAATTTTCGCAATAATCATTGATTTTTGAGTAGTAAAAATCATACATTACGATTTGGTTTTTCAGAGGGTTTTTAGGTTTGGGAGCAGACTGTTTCGTAAAATCGGGGACACCGTTTTTGTAAATGTCCTCAGCAAATCCATAAGAGAGAAAAGAGAAAAAAATCATCATCGGAATCACTACAGAAAACAGTCGACATAATGGATTTTTTTTCATGGTCGGTCCTTAACATCGTTGTTACAAAGGAATGGCCTATTATTTGGAGACAAAATGACAAATTTTCGTACTCCATAAAGACTCAAGACTAAACCATGAATCGTCAATTTTACTTATTTATTTTATCTATATATCTCAATTGTTAAATTATATTTTGTTTTGTCATTCTTTGCATGTTAACAATGTTAGAATCCAACGAATAATCACAAGAGGACTATCCGGAAAACATTTTTGCTGTAGGCTGTAGATTTTAGGCTGGAGTTTCCCGGAGAAAACCTGAAACCTGAAGTCTAAAGCCTAAAATCTGAAGCCTACAGTCTAAAGTCTACAGCCTAACAATCAGGTGGCGTAGCCGTTGATGATGGGGTCACGATTGATCGTGTGATACTTGATGATTTCGTTCCAGGCTTCTTCCGGGGTCTTAACGAAAACGAACAGATCAAGGTCTTCCCGGGAAATCATGCCACATTCGACAAGATATTCGAAATTGACGGCCTTTTTCCAAAATTCCTCACCAAAGAGAATGATGGGAAGCTGCTGCATTCTGTGTGTTTGCCGAAGTGTCAACCCCTCGAACAATTCATCAAACGTTCCGAATCCTCCGGGGAACACGACTAACGCTTTGGCGCGAAGCATAAAATGAAGTTTGCGAATTCCAAAATAATGAAACTGGAAGCAAAACTCGTTGGAAATGAACGGGTTCGGGGATTGCTCCATCGGAAGTTGAATGTTAAGGCCGATGGATCGACTCCCGACATCGAATGCCCCGCGATTGGCGGCTTCCATGATTCCCGGCCCTCCGCCGGTACAGACCACAAAATCGTGATGAGCGTAACCTTCGCGCGGTGAAAGTTTTTGATTGAATCGCGAGACAATTTGAGCAAATTCCCGCGCCTGATCATAATACCGACTGAATTCAAGGAGAGTTTCGGCTTTTTTCAATGATGCCTGAAGGACAGGATTGTCCGGGTTGTTCTCGAGATCGTTGGCGGCTTTTTCAAACACTCTCTTGGCTGTTGCTCCGGCGATGAGTCTTGCACTTCCGAAAATGATCACGGTGGAACGGATCTTTTCCGCCTTCATGATCATCTCCGGTTTGACAAGTTCCATCTGCATACGGTAGGGACGCGCATCAGCACTGTTCAGAAAAACATCGTCTTCATAGGCAAGAATGTAGCTTGGAGAATTGATCAGGAGTTTTTTATTGCGGTCACGCAATTTGGCTTCATCGGTATCGATAAATTCGTACATTTCAGAAAATTCGTGCATTTCAGAGGTCCCTTCATGGGTCGGGGAATGGTTTTAAAGCAGTTTGCAAATTGGTCTGGAGTTTTTCCGCTTCCGTTGGTCGCTACCTGGTTGGCTTATGTCTCCAAACCAATTCTGAGTACGCTCTGGAGCAGTTTGCCAATTGATCCAGTCAATCATATCCGTAACATCGGTCCGTAACAATACATTACGTTATTTTTTCGTTCCGACTAAATGGTCGGAATGGGAGAATCGGTAGAAAATTCCGTGGAAATGCTCGGATGTTTGATCGAATTGACATATTCCTGATGACATGTCATAAGAGATTTGGGCATATTTCCCAAGTTGACAAGTTGCATCAATTGTGAACTCTCGAGATCAACGATTTCAAAAATTTTACTCAAGTCCGGTGTTTGACCGAGAAAAACCTGATTATATCCATATAAGAATAGTTCGGCTTCATGCCAGGTCGTCGCGATCACGGAAGGCAACAAGGAACTCAGCGCGATCGTGGCCGTATTTTTCTCTTCTTCCGTCTGAATATGAGAAAAATCCGAGGATGTGTGGGAAGCGATGATTTTTCCAATCTTGTCGTCCAAATTCCAATGATTGGTAAGGATTTCGCTTGCTTCTCCGTGGTCCCAACCCATTCGTTCACGTTCCAACTGCGAAAGTCGTACGGTGCTGTGGTCGCACTCGCTTATCATTTCCGTATATTCCACGTTCCAGATTTTTCCAAGAATCGGAATCGACATATCCTGAAGAATGGCACTGAGAAACAACTCTTCCGGATCACGATTTCCCATCATTTGCGCGATTTGACGAACAAATGCCGCGCGACGAATGGCATCCTGAAACAAGACGTTTAATGAAAACGGTCCGCATTTGGGGTTTGGCATCATGGCAAATAACCCACTCCAGAGAACGAAGTTACGAATCGTTCGTATCGAGGCCATTGAGATTGCCAACGGGATGGATGTTATTTTGTAACGAAACCGAAAAAAGAAGAGTTGACAAATCGGAGAACCTGTGTGGAAAGCCCCATATCAATAGAGATAGGGACCGCGAGCTCTTTCGGACCGTTTTGAGGGTTTTTTGACAGTTGGATCAGACGGACGGCACTCTGCGGAAGCGCGCAAAGTGTTGTCGCTTTAAGACGTTCAGCGAGTATTTCATGGGGTTCGGAAGTCATCACCACCACCAACCAATCCTGTGTACATTATCAATTCAGAATCCATTCAGAAGCAATTTCTCATGTCAATTTTATATATTTGTATGTTTAAGTATACGATACTTTTTCAAATGGGATTGGCCTGGCCGAACAATTCACGCTTTTCGAGTCACGCAGTAAACGAGCGATTTTTGTTTGATTTTTTGTTGTATGCCAAAATACTATTGCGACATGTCTGACTTAAGTTATTGTTGGAAAGAAGAGGCAAAATTTGTTAAAAACTTATAGTAAAATGAACGGACGTTAAAATATTCCTTAAAATATTCAAACAAACTTGATCTTAATCCAACGATCAGAGAAAATATGAGGGAAACAGGTAATTTTTCTCCCGGAATCAACTTTTTTATGGAAAACAGCGATTCACCGTTCTGTCGATTGTCCCTTCTTTTAGGAAAACAAGGCTTTTTTCAGCTCCGGAACTCTTTCGTAGGTGTTGTCGGCCTTGGAGCGGTTGGGAGTTATGTCACGGAAGCCCTTGCCCGTGCAGGTGTCGGTAAATTAAGACTGGTTGATTACGACGTCATCAAACCAAGTAATATGAATCGACAACTTTTTGCGCTTCAGGAAACAATCGGTCAAAAGAAATGTGAAGTCGCTGCAAAACGTGTTGCGTCCATCAATCCTGAATGTCAAACAGAAATACTGGACCTTTTTGTACATAAAGATTCCGTACAAAAAATTCTGCTTCCGGATCAAAATGGTCTGTTTCCGGACATGGTTGTCGATGCCATTGATTCTTTGAACCCTAAAATCGAGTTGATTGTGGCCCTTTCCAATTCCGGTGTCCCCTTTATCTCCAGTATGGGGGCCGCTTTGAGGACAGACCCGACAAAAATCGAATTGGGATTGCTCACCCATGCCACTTATTGTCCTTTGGCGGCAATTTTGAGAAAACACCTCCGTCGGCGAGGAATTTCCACAGATTTTCCTTGCGTTTATTCCAAAGAACCTGTGCGAATGACCCGACACGAAGCAATCGCTTCGCCGGATGAATCGGAAGACAATTATTATCCAAAAGGACGTAAACGCCGTTCTCTCGGAAGTTTGCCCACATTGACAGGCATATTTGGACTCATAATCGCCAATGAGGTCATCTTGAAACTCTCAAAATTCACTAAAATCAATTGAGAATTATACCGGAGCCAGTAGAGGTGGTCATTCGGCCAACAAACGTTCCAACCGCAAAGCGTATGTGCGATGCAACGGCACGTTGCCCTGCCGGGAGGCACTTTTTAAAACGTCTTTTGTTATATGCGTTCCGGGTTAGTCGATTTGGAAAGTTGAGAAACATTGTACCCCAGGACGTTGAAAATGTTTCCGACGGGCAACTTGCAGTTGCATCGCCCAGCGTGCCGCTGGACCGCAATGTCCAGCTTCGGGGATTTCTAACCGGCTTGAATATTATTGAAATATATTGAGAATTCTTGAGACTTCTTTCAATTTGTTCAATTTTCTCGTGATGTCGTCGCAGATTGATTCCATCTGAAAGTCCTTACGCTACTGGTTGATTGCAACGACTCCTGATATAATGTCGTTTTTCAATCGAAATGAAAACGGGTTTGTTGTTGTAGAAAAAATTCATGGAAAGTGAGGAGTCAGAGTCATGAAAGTCGGCATTTGTGGAATCGGGTTCATGGGAATGATTCACTATTTGGCCTATCAACAGGTCGAAGGTGTTCAGGTGAAGGCCATTTGCGAGAAAATTCCCGAGCGACTCCAGGGGGACTGGCGGAAAATCAAAGGGAATTTTGGGCCTGAGGGAAAAATCATGGACCTTACAGGAATCGCCACGTATGATTCCTTGGAAAAGATGTTGGAAAATCCGGAGTTGGACGTGATTGACATTTGTCTTCCGCCAAGTCAACATGCCGATGCGGTGGTGGCCGTCTTCGAGTCGGGGAAGCACTGTTTTTGTGAAAAACCCATTTCGTTGATCAGCGCCGACGCCGAACGGATGGTTGCCGCCTCGAAAAAAGCGGGAAAAATGCTCTGTATCGGTCATGTTTTGCCGTTTTTCGGAGAGTACAATTTTGCCCGAACTGTTGCTTTGAGCGGAAAATACGGAAAACTGCTCGGCGGTCATTTCAATCGGGTGATTTCTGATCCGGTTTGGCTGACAAACTTTTACAGCATGGAAACCGCGGGCGGACCGATGCTGGACCTCCATATTCACGATGCTCATTTTATCCGGCTGATGTTCGGGATGCCAAAAATGGTGCAATGCACCGGACGACTTCGCGGTGACATTCCGGAATACTTCAACACTCAGTTTCTGTTTGATGACCCGGCTCTTGTCGTCACCGCGACAAGTGGCACAATCCAGCAGCAAGGTCGCCCGTTTACTCATGGTTACGAGATTCATTTTGAAAAAGCAACGATTCTGTTTGATTCTTTTATGGGGAAACCTGTTACAATTTTGACAGAAGACGGCAAGATTGAAGAAGCAAGAATCGATGGACTTGGTGACATCGGCGCATTTGTCCAGGAAGTGAAAGAAATGGCCAAGGCGATGCAATCCGAAACGCCGTCTCTGCTTTTGGACGGTCAACTGGCTCGGGACGCGCTGCTGATTTGCTCCAAAGAGACGGAGTCGCTTCGCCTAAGGGCGCCGGTCCAAGTGAGCTAAACTCCGTTTCCAGACAGAATTTCCATACTGAATTCCCATGTGGCAACAAATCCTCGGACACGATCGTATCGCCGAACAATTTCGTCGTGCTGCCGGTCGAAATCGGTTGGCCGGAAGTTATCTGTTCACCGGTCCGGGAGGGGTGGGAAAACGGACTTTTGCCGTTGCACTGGCCAAATCCGTGTTGTGTCAGGGACGGTCCGTCTTGGATTTTGACGCTTGTGGGACATGTTCCTCGTGCCGACAGATTGACACTCGGAATCACCCCGATTTGATTGTTGTTTCAAAACCGGAAGATAAATCGATGATTCCGGTTGACCTGTTTATCGGTGAAAAAGAAAAACGGGGAAAAAGTGGTTTATGTTACGAAATTTCTAGGAAATCTTATGCCGGCGGATACAAAATCGCCATTGTCGATGATGCCGACGACCTCAATCAAGAAGGGGCCAACGCCCTGTTGAAAACATTGGAAGAACCTCCGCCACGGGCCATTCTCATTCTGATCGGTACCAGTGCAGCCAAACAGCTTCCGACCATTCGTTCCAGGTGCAAGGTGATCCGCTTTTTTCCACTGACGCCCCGGCATCTTGCACAACTCTTGTGTCTTCAAGGGATTGTGGAATCGGAAGAACGGGCCTTGCGAGTTGCCGGAAGTGCCGACGGGGGATTGGATCACGCCAAATTATTTGGTGACGGTGCTCTGGATGAAATTCGTGACCATCTTTTCAAAGAAATTGCCCTGGGGGTTCCGCATTCGGTTGGATTTGCCCTCAAATTGAACGAGTTTGTCGAAGCCGCCGGAAAAGAAGCAATATTGCGGCGTCAACGATTGCGGCTGGTTCTCCAGATAACGCTTGATTTTTATCAAAATGTCGAACGGCTCCTTTGGGGATTTGATCCCGGAAAACTTCCGAATCGAGAAATGCTCCCTTATTTTCAAAAAACAGTCAACACCTATCAGGATGACTCAACTCGGGTGATTCGTGGTTCGGAATGTACGTTAACCGCTTTGGAGCAAATTGACCGTAATGTACAAATTTCGTATATTATTGATCGGTGGCTTCAGGAGCTTTCAAATATTTAAATTTTACTGAAAAATCGGCTTGAGAGAAACAAAAGTCGTTTTTCAGGAGTTTAAAATTTGTCTTCTCATGGACATTTTTTAGTTCTCTTTTCAGTTTTCCCACAAAACTTTGGTATTCTGCGTGGTAAACTAAACTACCACCAGCTGAAGCAGGTGGGTTGCGGCCACTCGCTACGGACTGAAGTCCTTACGCTCGTGGTTTAGTGTGCAACTTGAAAATTGTCACCGCCATCATTGGGTTCGGTCCCT
>Ga0123353_10000329_pt1 | contig 58569 bp, 46 predicted proteins | sample TergutLab28metaG_3_FD_92763 | JGI IMG/M metagenome (GOLD analysis project Ga0123353, IMG submission 92763) | Labiotermes labralis P3 segment gut microbial communities from Petit-Saut dam, French Guiana - Lab288 P3 | ecosystem: Host-associated > Arthropoda: Insects > Digestive system > Gut ... | reverse complement strand
CTGCCGCGCGTTTTTCGGGTACGGTTTTTTAAAGGTGAAGTTTGGCGCGAACACGGAAACGGCCTTTTTTATACCCGCTTCGGCCATGTGGCATCAGCTCGAGTTCAGGGTCGACTGCGAAAACAACCGCTATGAATTCCTCTTTAACGGCAATGAATTTGAATACAACGGCCTGTATCGCTTCGTCAACAAGGTGAATGATGTCCAGCGGCTCGTCATACGCACGAAGCCCGCGCGGCACTTCCCGAACTATGACGATTACCCCGATACGCCCGATATTCCCGAGGCCGATGAGCCGGTGACGGAGAGGGTTTATTTCATCAGGGATGTCCGCACGGGTGAATGGTGAGTTTCGTTATGGACAAAAATTATGCGTTATAGTCAAAATGTGCAAGGGCGGTCATTGGCCGCCTTTCGATTTTTTTTGCGTATTTTGCTTGATTTTGGTTTCGCCGTTATGCTATAATAAAATATAATATTGGTAGAAAAACGAGGTGACAGCAGTTTGGCGAGCGAATACAGCGTCTCTCTGAAAAAGCTTATCAAGGATCACTCGTTTGAGGTGATCTACACACCGAAGGATCCCAGTGAGCTGTACATCACGTCCAGGGAGGTCAACCGTCCCGGGCTGGTGTTCGTGGGCTACGGCGATTATTTCGACTCAAGCCGCGTGCAGTTTGTGGGACTGAAGGAGATCGAGTACCTGAAATCGCTGTCCGCCGATGAATACGCCGTCGCGGTCGAGCGGCTCATGGTCCGATGCCCCGCGCTGATCGTGATCACGCGAAGTCTCGGCTACCCGGACGGATTTCTTGAATACGCGCAAAAATATAAGGTTCCGGTCGTGCGCTCCGCCACGCCGACGTCGGAGTGCATGTCAGAAATCATATCGTATCTGAGCGTGGAGCTGGCGGAGAGGATTACGCGTCATGGGGTCATGGTGGAGGTGTACGGCGAGGGCGTGCTGATTCTGGGCGGCAGCGGGGTAGGCAAGAGCGAGACGGCCGTCGAGCTGATCAAGCGCGGGCACAGGCTCATCGCCGATGACGCAGTGGAGATCAGAAAGGTGTCGCCGTCAACGCTTTTGGGTACCGCGCCGGACAATATCAGGCACTTTATTGAGATTCGCGGAGTCGGCGTCATCAACGCGCGGCGTATTTTCGGCATGGGCGCCGTCAAAACGATCGAACGTATCGACATGGTGATCCAGCTTGAGGTCTGGGACAAGGATAAGGGCTACGACAGGCTCGGACTGGATGACGATTACGTCGAGATTTTAGGCAACCGTGTTCCCGTGACGGTCGTGCCGGTCAAGCCGGGGCGGAATCTGTCGATTATCATCGAGGTCGCCGCGATGAATAACCGCCAGAAAAAAATGGGCTACAACGCGGCGCGGGAGCTGCTTCACAACCTTGGCATGGACGACGAGATTTTGCCGCAGGCGCATGAGCTGGAGCTTTGGCACGAGTAGGAGTCAGGTATCAGGTATCAGGTATCAGGTATCAGGGATTAGGGATTAGGGATTAGGAGCGGTAAGGCGCGGTTCGTAAAATTGTATGTCTGGGACCGCTTTAGAGGCCCCTGATCTACGCTTTTGTAAGGTGTGTAATTGTAATTGAAAGTTGATAAATAAAATCAGGAGGAATACAAATGTATAGAATCGGCATTGATTTAGGCGGAACCAACATCGCGGTCGGGGTGATCGGCGACGATCTGAAAATCATCGGCAGGGGTAAAATGAAAACGAATCTGCCGCGTGATCCCGAGCCGATCTTCGACGATATGGCAAAGGCGTGCTTTATGGCCGTCGAGAACGCCGGTCTGACCATGGACGACATCGCGTCCGTCGGCATCGGCGCGCCCGGAACGATCAACAAGGACACGGGCATAATCGAGTTTTCAAACAACTTCGCTTTCGAGAAGATCCCGGCCAGGCGGATGCTGTCTGAGCGGCTGGGCGGCAAGGCCGTCTACATCGACAACGACGCGAACTGCGCCGCCTTGGGCGAGGCCGTCGCGGGGGTCGGCAACGGCGTGAAGAGCTTTGTGGCGATAACGCTGGGTACGGGCGTGGGCAGCGGCATTGTGATCGACGGCAAGCTCGTGACGGGCATTAACTTCGCGGCGGGCGAGATGGGTCACACGGTCATTATGGTCAACGGCGAGCCGTGCAACTGCGGGCGGCGCGGCTGTTGGGAGTCATATGCTTCCGCGACGGCGCTCATCAGGCAGACGAAGGCCGCGATGGAGCAAAACCCTGACAGCGCCATGTGGGAGCTTGCCGGCAGTTTGGACGAGGTCAACGGCCGGACGTCCTTTGACGCCATGCGCAAAGGCGACCAAGCGGCGCGTGAGGTCGTCGAAGCTTACATTTATTATGTCGCGGCGGGAATAATAAACATCGTTAACGCCTTGCAGCCGGAGATCGTCTGCGTCGGCGGCGGTATCGGGCACGAGGGCGAAGCCTTGCTGGAGCCGCTGAGGAAGCATGTCGAGCGCGAACGCTACAGTATTTACGCGTCGAAGCAGACGCGGATTGAGGCGGCGGTGCTTGGGAATGACGCGGGGATATTCGGGGCGGCGCTTTTAGAGAATTAAGAATTAAAAATGGAGAATTAAGAATTATGGCGGTTAGAGAACGCGGTGTGTAAAATGGCAGGGGAGACCTTGCGGCCGCCCTGTGAATGACGCAGTTCGCGCTGTGCGTTATCATTATCGCGTCTACAATCTAGAATCGGGGGTCCCGCATGACACCATTGCGTCATATAATCGACTTCGCCTCCAAAATCGGCTGCGAATACCGTGAAAACGAGCCGCTCTCCGCGTACACCACCTTCAAAATCGGGGGTCCGGCGGAGCTTATGCTGCTGCCGAGTGATATCGAAATTTTGTCGGCTGTCGTGAAAAAATGCCATGAATCGGGAATTATGCCGTTCGTGCTGGGCAGCGGGAGCAATTTGCTGATACCTGACGGCGGCCTGAAAGGCGTTACGCTCCACATGGCCGGGCTGACCGAATTTAAACTGCTCCCGGATTCACGCATACGCTGTATGGCGGGCGGGAGCGTGACAAAGCTGTGCCTGTTCGCGCAAAAGCACGCGCTTTCAGGGCTCGAATTCGCTTACGGCATCCCGGGAAGCGTTGGCGGAGCCTTGTACATGAACGCGGGCGCGTATGGCGGCGAGTTCAGCCAGGCCACGGAGTCGTGCCGTTACCTCACGGCGGAGGGCGAACTCAAAGAGATGGCGGCGGCCGATATGTCGCTTGAGTACCGGCACAGCGTTTTTCAGCGCGGCGGCATGATTATCACCGGCGTTACCTTAAAGCTGACGCCCGGCGACGGCGGCGCGGTCCGTGCGAAAATGGACGATTTTATGGGGCGGCGGCGCGATAAACAGCCGTTGAACTTTCCCAGTGCGGGGTCTGCGTTCAAACGTCCCGAGGGACATTTCGCCGGGGAGCTGATCGAGCGGTGCGGCTTAAAAGGCAGGTCGGTAGGCGGTGCGCGGGTCAGCGAAAAACACGCCGGGTTCATTGTCAATACAGGCGGGGCGACGGCGGAGGACGTCATGGCGCTGATTGAGCTTGTGCGGAAAACAGTGCTTGATGAGACGGGGATTTTGCTTGAGCCGGAAGTGAAGATAATTGAGAATTGAAAATTGAGAATGGAGAATTGCGGATGAAGAAAATAATTGTTGGCTGCACGTGTTTGTTGAGCGGCGTTTTGCTTTTGGGACTCAGCTTCATCGCGACGGCACGTGACGGTTACGTAGATTTGCGGCGCTTTGACGATGTGGGTTTCGTGCTGATTGTGCTGGCTGTTATCGCGCTGGTTGCAGGCGGAATCCTTATCATCGCGCGCGGACTGAAAGAAAAAGACTGATCTCAATTTTCAATTGTACTGGAGGTGCCGCCATTGGACTTCATAATTGTAACCGGCCTGTCCGGCGCGGGCAAATCCGGCGTCATAAACACGCTTGAGGACATCGGATTTTTCTGCGTGGACAATATGCCGCCGACGCTGATCCCGGCGTTCATGTCGCTTGTCCTCAGCGCGGGCGAGGCCGACACGGACGCCGAAAACCCCGCCGTCGGGCATGACAGAATAGCCGTCGTGACGGATACGAGGGCCGGCACGTCGTTCGGAACGCTTTTTCAGTCGCTCCGGGAACTGAAAGAGATGGGCGTGCGCTACAAAATACTCTTCATCACTGCGGACGACGACGTCCTGGTCAACCGCTATAAGCTCACCCGCCGCAAGCACCCGCTTTCCGGCAGGCACAGCGGCCTGATCTACGAGGCCATCGCCGAGGAGCGCGAGATTCTGAGCCACGCCCGAGAGTCAGCCGATTATGTGATCGACACGTCGCTTTTATCCAACGCCGAGTGCCGCGAAAAAGTGCTTTCGCTGTTTCTTCACAACCCGTCCGGCAAAATCAGCGTCTTTTGCATGTCTTTCGGATTCAAGTTCGGGATGCCGTCGGACGCCGATCTGGTATTCGATGTCCGTTGCCTGCCGAACCCCTTTTATATCCCGAAGCTAAAGAAGCGCACCGGCCTGGAAGCGCCTGTCCGCGACTATGTCATGCAGTGGGACGACGCGCAAAAATTCGCGGACAAGCTGTACGATATGATTGATTTTCTGTTGCCGCTTTACGAAAAAGAGGGCAAGTCCCAGCTTGTCATAGCCATCGGCTGTACAGGGGGTAAGCACCGTTCGGTGGTGTTCGCCGAGCTGCTGAAAAAGCATCTTTCCGCGCGCGGACGCGTTCCGGGCGTAAATCATAGGGACATGCTTCGCAATTAAATTAAGAATTGAGAATTGTTGACGGGGGCAAGCCACGTATCCCATTTTAATTGCGGTAAGGGAACACTCTTCGTATTTAAATATGTGCTTCTTAAATTCTGCAGAGCCTTGCCTTACAAAAATTTTCAATTTTCAATCCTCAATTGCACTGGAGGTGCCGTCGTGTCATTTTCTTCAGACGTAAAAAAAGAACTGTCGTCGCTTTCGTTGGCGGCGTCAGAGTCGCTGATAGAGCCTTGCTGCCGTCATGCCGAGGCATACGGCCTGCTGATTTTTGGCAGGGCGTTTTCGGCCTCGGCCATATCTATCTCCACTGAAAACGCGGACGTGGCCGGCTTGTACGCGCAGCGCATGGCGGAGATTTGCGGCGTTGTGCCGCAGGAGTATGCCCGGAGCGCCCAGACGCTTCTGACGTTCAAGCGCGCCGCCGACCGGCGGAAGGTGCTGGACATTTTCGGCCACTCGCCGGACGCGCCGACGCTGCGCATCAACCGGGCGAATCTGGCGGACGAATGCTGTTTCTCGGCGTTTTTGCGGGGTGCATTTTTGTCCTGCGGGACGATAACGTCGCCGGAAAAGAATTATCATCTGGAGTTCGTCGTGCCGTACCTGCGTCTGTCGAACGATCTGTTCAGTTTTCTTTTGGAGCTTTCGCTGAATCCCAAGCACATCAAGCGCAAGGGCATCCACGTCATATATTTCAAGGACAGCGGCGCCATAGAGGATGTGCTGACCATCATGGGCGCGACAAATTCGTCGCTGGAACTGATGGGCGTTAAGGTAAACAAGGACCTGCGCAACCACGTGAACCGCCGCGTCAATTTCGAGACGGCCAACATCAGCCGCGCCGTGGAGGCCGGTCTCGCGCAGGCGGACGCGATCGGGAAGATACAGCGCGCCGCCGGACTTGACTCGCTGCCCGAGCGTCTGCGCGAAACAGCCCTGCTGCGCCTCGAAAACCCCGACGCGACGCTTAGTGAGCTGGAGGAGCTGTCAGGCTTCACGGTTTCGCGGTCAGGGATAAACCATCGGCTGAACCGGCTGATGAAAATTTCTGAGGAACTTTTATAACGGAGTTTTTTTATGTTCGCCCACCTCCATCTCCACTCTGAATATAGCCTGCTTGACGGCGCCTGCCGTATAAGCGGGACGCTTGACCGTGCCCGTGAGCTTGGTCAAACCGCTGTCGCCATCACCGACCACGGCGTGATGTACGGCGTGATCGACTTCTATCGCGCGGCGAAAGAGCGCGGGATTAAGCCTGTCATCGGCTGCGAATGCTACGTCGCCGCGCGGACCCGCCACGATAAAACCCACGGTACGGACAGCGAACGCTATCACCTGGTTCTGCTGTGCGAGAATCAGACCGGCTATCAGAACCTGGTCGCCATGGTTTCTGAGTCGTGGACAAGCGGGTTTTACACGAAGCCGCGTATCGACCGCGAGCTGCTTGAGAAGCATCATGAGGGGCTTATCGCGCTGTCGGGCTGTCTGGCGGGGGAGGTGCCGCGCGCGCTTTCGCGGGGAGACTACGAGGAAGCGAAGAGGATCGGGCTGTGGTACAACGAACTGTTCGGGCAGAGCAATTATTTTCTCGAAATACAAAATCACGGCATCCGCGAGCAGCTGGAAATCTATCCGCAGCTGATACGCCTGTCGCGGGAAACGGGCATCCCCCTCGTCGCCACGAATGACGCGCACTATATAAACCGCGAGGATTCGCGTATTCAGCAGGTGCTGATCTGCATCCAGACGAACCACCTTTTGGGCGAGGATACCGGCCTTGAATTCGAGTCGGACAACTTCTACTTAAAGTCCGAGGAGGAAATGCGCGAGGCGTTTCGGGACATACCCGAGGCGGTTGACATGACGGCCGTTATAGCCGAGCGGTGCAACGTCGAGTTCACCTTCGGCGAGACGAAGCTGCCGCATTTTCAGGTGCCAAACGGACGCGGCCACTTCGAGTGGTTCCGCGAGCAGTGTTACGCGGGACTCCGCGAACGGTACGGCGAAAGTCCGCCGCCTGAATTTCAGGCGCGGCTCGACTTTGAACTGAACGTCATAAACGAAATGGGCTACGTGGACTACTTTCTCATCGTCCACGATTTTGTGCGTTACGCGAAGTCTAAGGGCATTCCCGTCGGGCCGGGGCGCGGCTCTGGCGCGGGGAGCCTGGCGTCCTACTGCATAGGAATCACGGGCATTGACCCGATGAAATACAGCCTGCTGTTTGAGCGTTTTCTCAATCCAGAGCGCGTCAGTATGCCGGACTTCGATATTGATTTCTGCTACGAGCGGCGGCAGGAGGTCATCGACTACGTGATCGGCAAGTACGGCCATGATCACGTCGCGCAGATCGTGACTTTCGGAACGCTGGCTGCCCGCGCGGCGATACGCGACGTCGGGCGCGTGCTCGGCGTACCGTTCAATACCGTTGACTCCATCGCGAAAATGGTTCCGTTCGAGCTGAAAATGACCATCGGCAAGGCGCTGGATAAATCGCCGGAGCTGCTGGAGGCGTACCATTCAACCGAGCAGATCAAGGATCTTTTAGACACCGCGCAAAAGATCGAGGGTATGCCGCGCAACACGTCCACCCACGCGGCCGGCGTCGTCATCACGCGGGAGCCTGTTGCGGCATACGTGCCGCTGTCCAGAAACGACGAGACCATCGTGACCCAGTTCCCCATGACGACGCTCGAGGAGCTTGGACTGCTGAAAATGGACTTCCTTGGCCTACGCGAGCTGACGGTCATCCATGACGCGGAGGAAACGGTCAGACAGACGCTGCCTGATTTTTCTATGGAGGAAATTCCCCACGACGACGCGGTCGTATTCGACATGTTCTCAAAAGGGGAAACGGAGGGAATATTCCAGTTCAAGGCGGGTTGGGTGCGCGGCGTGCTTGTCAGCCTGCGCCCGGAAAGCATCGAGGATCTGTCCACCGTGACGTCCCTGTGCCGTCCCGGGCCTATGGATTTTATCCCGATGTGCATTGAAAATCGCAGAGACCCGCGCAAAATAAAATATCTCACCCCGATGCTTGAGCCGATCCTGCGCGTCACCTATGGCTGCATGATCTATCAGGAGCAGGTCATGCAGGTGTTTCGGGAGCTTGCGGGCTACTCCCTTGGCCGCGCGGACATCGTGCGCCGCGCCATGAGCAAGAAAAAGCATAAGGAGATGGAGCAGGAGCGCGGGGTTTTTATTGAGGGCTGCCGAAAAAACGGCATCGAGCCGCAGGTCGCCAACAAAATTTTTGACGATATGTCGTCTTTCGCAAGCTACGCTTTCAACAAATCCCACGCGGCGGCCTACGCCTTTGTGGCGTACCAGTCGGCGTGGCTCAAGACACACCATCCCCGTGCGTTCATGGCCGCGCTTTTAAGCAGTGTCATCGACAGCAGCGGCAGGGTGGCCGAATATATTGCCGAATGCGTCCGCCTGGGCGTTAAGGTTTTGCCCCCCAGCGTCAATGAAAGCCGCGAACGCTTCACGGTCACGGACGGCGGCGGGATACTGTTCGCCCTGCTGGCCGTCAAGAACCTGGGACGCGGCTTTATCCGCGAGATCATAGCGCAGCGTGAGCGGCAGGGACCGTACACGTCGCTGTATAATTTCTGTAAGCGACTTCACGGCAGGGACTCCAGCTTCAACCGCCGCGCCGTGGAAAGCCTGATAAAATGCGGCGCGCTCGACAATTTGGGCGCGAACCGCAACCAAATGCTCCACATGCTCCCGGACGTTATCGCGGAGCTGGACGGCGCGAAAAACCGCAACGTCGAGGGGCAGATCGGCTTTTTTGACATAGGCGGCGTGAGTTCGTCCGAGCCGGAGCCGCCGGACATGCCCGAGCTTCGGCAGGAGGAGCTGCTGGAGCTTGAGAAGGAGATCACGGGGCTGTACATTTCAGGGCACCCGATGGCCAAGTACGCCGAGCTGTCCGAGCGGCTGAACAGCGCGAGAACGTCGGACTTAAAGGCCGGGGCCGAGGACGGCGGAATGCCCGCGCGGTACAAGGACAACGAGCAGGTGAAGCTGCTTGGCATCATCACCTCCGTCAAGAAAAAGACGACGAAAAACGACAGCGTCATGGCCTTTTTAACGGTGGAAGATATGTACGGCGGCATAGAGGTCATCGTGTTCCCGAAAACGCTCACGGAAAACGCGGGCCTTATAGCGGAGGGCAGCGTCGTGCTGATACACGGGCGGTTGAGTCTGCGCGAGGACGAGGAGGCGAAGCTCGTCTGTAACGCCATCGTCAGGGATCAGGAATTGGGAATCAGGGATCAGGGGAGCGCGGGAGACTCGCGCCCGGGCGCCCCGCCGCAAACCGAACCGCGAAAAATCGGGGCGGACGGCCCTGTCCTCCCGCAAAATGTCCACGCCGTCCCGCCGCAGGCGAATAAGAAAAAAAACGGCCTGTTCCTGCGTCTGCCGTCAAAGGACTGCTTTGAACGTACCGCTGCCGAAAAATTTCTGCGCATATTTGACGGCAGCAAGCCGCTGTACTACTACTACGGCGACACGAAAACCTACGAGCCGCAGCCTCCCGCGTCATGGGTGGACGTGAATCCGTCGCTGCTTCGTGCGCTGAGGGAAATTTTAGGCGGCGAAAATGTGGTTTTAAACGAATAAATCCACTCTTTTTGTTTGACAATGGATGATTTTAGGTGTAAAATATAACGTATTGTTTATTCAACAGGAGGAATTTATCTTGAAACGAATCGGTGTTTTGACCAGCGGCGGCGACGCTCCCGGCATGAATGCCGCCATCAGGGCGGTCGTGCGCACGGGCTGCGAAGCCGGCATGGAGGTTTACGGCATAAAGAGAGGCTATCAGGGCCTCATCAGCGGAGACATGGCCCGCATGGACGTCCGCAGCGTCTCCGATATCATCCATCGCGGCGGCACGATGCTTTACTCCGCCCGCTGTCCCGAATTCAAGGAGGAGGAGGGTGTCAGGCGCGGCGTGCAGTCCTGCGCGGACCACGGCATAGAGGGCATCGTCGTCATCGGCGGCGACGGCTCGTTCAGAGGCGCGCGCGACCTGTCACTCAGTGGCGTGCCCTGCGTCGGCGTGCCCGGCACCATAGACAACGATATCGCCTGCTGCGATTACACGATCGGCTATGACACGTCCATGAACACCATCATGCAGATGGTTGACCGTGTGCGCGACACGACTGAGTCGCACGACAGATGTAGTGTGGTGGAGGTCATGGGGCGAAGGGCGGGGTACCTCGCGCTTAACGCGGGCATCGCCGTGGGCGCGACGGCCATACTCGTTCCGGAGCTGAACTACGACATAGAGCGCGATGTCATAGAGCGCATGAGACGCACGCAGAAAACAGGCAAACGCCATTTCATCATCATGGTGGCCGAGGGTGTTGGCGGCGTGGAGGAGCTTGCGCGGAAGATCGAGCAGGCCTTGGGCGTGGAATCCAGGGCGGTCATTTTGGGGCACGTCCAGCGCGGCGGGACGCCGACCTGCCGTGACCGTGTCGTCGCAAGCCAAATGGGCAGCCGCGCGGTGAAGCTGTTGTGCGAGGGGATTGGCAACCGCGTCGTCGTGATGCAGAAAGAGGAGATCGTTGATCTTGATATTTTTGAGGCGCTGAACATGAAGAAGCCGTTTGAACGGGAACTTTATGATATGGCGTATGAAATTTCTATTTAGAAATTTCAGGGATTAGGCGTTAGGGATTAGGAGTTCTAGATTCTAGACGCTAGATTGTAGACGGTAGATGTGGTCAGGCGACGCAGTGCGCTGAACCGTAGGGTAGGGTAGGCATTGGCAATTACGCCTCACGTTCCCAAGCCTCCCCTGCAAGGGGAGGTGCCCCGCAGGGGCGGAGGGGTTGCCATTCTGAACGTACCGAGACACGGTAGGGCGGGTCTTGTCCCCCGCCGCGCCGATATAAAAACCGAACCACGTAAAAATCGTAGGGGACGGCGTCCTCGACGTCCCGTGACGCAAAAAAACGAACCGCATAAATCGTATGGTGGGGGGGGGTTGCTCCCGCCGCGCCGATATACAAAAAATATAATGAGTGCAGGTTAACGCCATGATAAAAATAACCGACATGCTCGAACGCGATCTGCAAGAAGCGATAGCTCTGTGGGAAAGCATACCCGAGTTAGTTTATCCGTCGTCTTTTGACACAGTAGAAAGATTAACGAGGTTCCTGCGCAAAAACGAAAATCTGAGCAGCGCCGCGAAACTGAACGGTCAAATGGTAGGCGCTTTGCTTTGCGGGAATGACGGGAGACGCGGCTTTTTCTATCATATTGGCGTAGAACCGCAGTTCCGTAAACAGGGAATCGCAACCCGAATGGTCGAATACTCCTTTGAAAAGTTAAGGAAAGAAAGCATTGACACATGCTTTTTATTTACAAATGATTTTAATTTTGGAGCGCAGGCATTTTGGAAGGCAGCGGGGTTTGAATACGCGCCTCATGTCATGTATCAGTCAAGGGCAATTTAAATACAACTTAGGAAAAAACTATGCTGAACGAATTTTGCACCCTCCGCGACCGCGTAATCGAAAAAACTTTTTCCCAGCTCAACGACATGCAACTCCAAGCGGCGCTCTCGACAGAGGGCCCGCTTTTGGTACTCGCCGGCGCGGGCAGCGGTAAAACCACCGTGCTCGTGAACCGTATCGCGAACCTCATCCGCTTTGGCCGCGCCTACGGCTCAGGCGAGGTCCGCTTTCACCCCGACGAACGTGACGCCGCCGTCATGCGCGATTATCTTGACGGCAAGTCCGAGCTGCCCGGCGAGCTGTGTTCCCTGCTGGCCGTTGACGCGCCGAGACCTTGGGAGATTCTGGCCATCACTTTCACAAACAAGGCGGCGAACGAGCTGAAAGAGCGCATCGTCGCGAAGCTCGACGGCGACCGCGCCGACATCAAGGACATCTGGGCATGTACGTTCCACAGCGCGTGCGCCAGGATCCTGCGCCGTCGCGGCGAGTTGCTGGGCTACTCGTCCCGCTTCACGATCTACGATGCGGACGACTCCCGCCGCGTCATGCGCGAATGCCAGCGCATACTGGAAATAGACGACAAACACCTGTCCCACAAGCTGATCCTGCGCGAGATCAGCCGAGCGAAGGACAAGCTGCTGTCGCCGGAGGATTACTTAAAGGATGCGAGGGGCGACTATAAAGCCGAGAAAATCGCCCAGGCGTATGAGTGCTATCAGCGCCTCTTAAAAACCGCCGACGCGATGGATTTCGACGACATCATTGCCAACACGGTGCATCTGCTCGAAATCGACCGCGAGACGCGCGAATATTACCAGCGCAGGTTCAAATATATCATGGTGGACGAGTATCAGGACACGAACCACGCCCAGTACAGGCTCACGTCGATCCTGGCCGCCGCGCACAAAAATATCTGCGTCGTGGGCGACGACGATCAGAGCATCTACCGTTTTCGCGGCGCGACGATCGAAAATATTTTAAGCTTTGAAAACAAGTACGAAAATGCCCGGATGATCCGCCTTGAGCAAAACTACCGCTCGACTCAGAATATTCTGGACGCGGCCAACGCCGTCATTTCCCGCAATGAGCGACGCAAGGGCAAGACGCTTTGGACGGCCAACGGGCACGGCGCGAAGCTCACCGTACATACGGCGGACGACGAATCGGCCGAGGGATATTACATCGCCGAAAAAATCATGGACGTGAAATCGGCGGGGGAGAGGTTCGCGGATTGCGCGGTGCTGTACCGCATGAACGCCCAGTCGAACTCCGTCGAATCGGCGCTGGTTCGCATGAGCGTGCCGTATAAAATCATCGGCGGGCACCGCTTCTATGAGCGCAAGGAGATACGCGACGCGCTCGCTTACCTCACCGTGGTGAACAATCCCGCCGATAACGTGCGCCTGCGCCGCATCATCAACGAGCCGAAAAGGGGCATCGGGGAAGCGACGCTGAACAGGGCGGCGGGCATCGCGGCGGGGCTTGGCCTGTCGATTTACGAGGTGATAAAGTCGCCGCTGGAATACGCGGACCTGGCGCGCTCGGCGGGGAAGCTGAACGCTTTCACCGCGATGCTTGACAAATTCATACTCGCGTCGCAAACCCTTTCGCTGTATCAGCTGCTTGAGCTGATCCTGAAAGACAGCGGCTATTTAACGAGCCTTGAGGCCGACGTTGACAGCTATCAGGACCGCGCCGCGAACCTGGGCGAGCTGTCGGCGAACCTCATGCGCTATTCGGATGAAAACGATGATCCGACCTTAAACGGCTTTTTGGAGGAGGTCGCGCTGCTGACGGATATCGACAGCTATAACGCCGACGCGGACAACGTCACCTTGATGACGATTCACGCGGCGAAGGGGCTGGAATTCGGAAGCGTCTTTATCGCGGGCATGGAGGACGGAATTTTCCCGGGCAATCAGTCGATGTTCTCCCCCGAGGATATGGAGGAGGAGCGGCGCCTTGCCTACGTCGGCGTCACCCGCGCCAAGCGCAGGCTGTATCTCACAAACGCGCGGACGCGGATGCTCTTCGGATCGACGACACGCAACCCGCCGTCGCGTTTTCTGGCGGAGATACCGCCGGAGCTTACGGAGCAGACAGGCTCGCGCTACGGCGGTTACCGGTCCGGCGGCGCGTCATACAAGTCTGACGGCGACGAACCGCTGTACTTTATCGGCAAGGGATTTTCGGACGTTAAGGGCAAGAACGGCTACATCGGCGCGTCGCCAACGTCAAAGCGGAACGCGGCGACGTCACAGACAGGCAGCGCGGACACGGCGCGGTACAATGCCGGCGATACGGTTACGCACAAGGTTTTCGGCGTCGGTGTTGTGCTGTCGGCGAAGGACATGGGCAACGACTGTATGCTTGAGATCGCGTTTGAGAAAGCCGGGACGAAGAAGGTTATGGCGAAATTCGCGAAGCTTACAAAGAATTAAGATTATCGTATTTTGAGGGGGGCTTTCAAAATGAAAAAAACATTGTCCATCATCGTTGCGGCGGCAATCCTGTTAGGCTCAAGCGCTTTATTCGTTTTCGCGCGGCCTGAATGCGACTGCGGCATCGCGCCGCTTATCGTGGTCAGCGGCTTCGCGACGGTTCCGTTGTCCCTTGACGGCGAACAGGTATTCGCGCCGCCGGTTGACCGTATCCTGCGCGGCGTGGCGGGGGTTTTGCCGCCGCTTATTAAGGCCGGGCTGACAAAGGACTGGGATGAGTTCATCGATTCCGCAGCGCCCGCGCTCATCGATGTCTTTGAACCGATCCTGTGCGACAAAAACGGCGACTCGATTCACAGCGTGTCCATGCAGCCGTTCCCGCTGTCCATTGACAATTATCCCGATTTTTACAACGGCGACGACGTGGACGAGCAGGCTTTCGTCAAGACGGCCATGGAGACCATCGGCGGCGATCACGTCTACTTTTTCAACTACGACTGGCGGCTCGATCCCATTGATAACGCCCGCAAGCTCAAGGACTTTGCCGACAACGTGAAGAGCGAAACGAACCATAGCCGGCTGACGCTCGCGGGATGCTCCATGGGCGGTACGGTCATTATGTCGTACCTGAAGCTGTTTGGTTCCAGCGGCATTCAGAATTTCCTGCTTGACAACGCCGCGTTTCAGGGCGTGGCCCTGGTCGGCGACCTGCTCGCGCTGGATCTTGAGTTCGAGGGTGAAATCGCGGTGCGGTACACGCATCAGTTCGTTCAAAATGACCTGCTGGCGTGGTTCCTGCGCGCGACGGGGCTGTTCGACGCAGTGATTCCCCTCGTCGAAACCCTCTACGAGGGCACGCGCGGCCGGCTCGGCGCGGAGGTTCTTTACCCGATATTCGCGCACATGCCGGGTATGTGGTCTTTGGTCGGGCACGAGCAGTACGAGCGGGCCAAGGCGGCCGCGCTCGACAGTGAAATCAACGCAGAGCTTATCAAAAAGCTCGATTTCTATCATTACGAGGTGCAGCAGAACGCGGAAAACCTGCTGAAAAAGGCGAAGAAAAACGGCACAAACATCATGCTTACGTCAAACCGCGGCTACTACGGCATCCCCATAACGCCGTCGCGCTATAACAACAACGATATTTTGATTGACACGGTCAACTCGAGCGGCGGAGCGGTTTGCGCGCCGCTGGGACAGCCTTTCGCGGACGACTACATACAGGCCGTGAAGTGCGGACATAACCACATATCGCCCGACCGCATGATCGACGCGTCAACGTGCATGTTCCCGGAGTATACGTGGTTCGTAAACGGCATGAAGCACCTTGATTACCCTTACGGCTCGGAGGCGGCGGAGTTCCTGATGTGGCTGATTCAGGCGGGTAAGGGGGAACAACGGAACATATTCTCAAACGAAAAATACCCGCAGTTCATGCAATTTGATTATGGCTCGGGCAAGCTGACGCCGATGGCCTATGCTGACGGCGGGGTGTTTTTGGAGGTTATAAATCCGGCTACGGGAGGCTGTTAGGCGAGACTCTAGGCAGATCACAGCTGCCCCTGCAAGGGGAGGTGCCCCGCAGGGGCGGAGGGGTTATAAAAAAATGGGGAACGCCGATGTGCGTTCCCCTTGCTGTATAATTCGAAATTCCAAATTTCTAATTCCTCGCGACCAGCGTCCGAAAGCTGTCCCGCAGTCCGAAGAATGAGAAAAGCCTGCTGAAAAAATTCAGCGCGGCGTTGCCGTAATCCTCCCTGAAGCCTACGTCCGCCAAAGGTGCTTCGCCGTTGAAGCTGATGCGCTTGCCATCAAGCACCGTATAATGGAACGTCCGGCTGTCGAACATGGACAGCGCGCCTATCTGCAAAAAGTTAACCGTGACGGAGGCGCGTTTGATATGCGCGTCAGGAATATGGCCGCTGAATTTGATCTCTGCCGACGAACCCGGCGCGATCCTCCGAAGCGAAAGCGGGCTGAACGCGATGTCCATGCCGTCGCAGTTAATGGACATGATCTTGACCGAATACTTCTCCGACAGATTATATATCCGCAGAAACTTGTCGTCATTTGTAACGAAGCCCTGGGGGCTTTTGTCAAACTCGATATAAAGCGCGTCCTGGGCGTTATGCGTCAGGCCGAACTGCGGATACGCGGGGTCAGAGTAGATATCGGTTATTTCGTCCGTCAGCAGCAGTTTTCTGGTGAGTACGCGCGAATAGGGGTCCCAGTAGCTCATGCCGTGGAACTGCCCCTCGACAAACCAGGTGTTTTCGGGCAGGTAGCAGTGGGTCGCGTCAACCTCCATGGATGGCGATATGTGGTGGTGAGCCGGATTTTTGCAGGAGCCGCCGGTGCCTGTATAGCCGTCGGCAAAGCGTTTTCCGTATGGCGCGCAAAAGGCCCCGCTGGAGGAAGCCGTCGGTATAATCGCGTCGGAGTTCACCACGCTGCCCGTGACGGCTTTCGCGCCCGTGTTCGCCATGATGGACACATTCACGCCGGCCTTTCGCGCGGCGTCAAAAGACTTGCCGTAATTTGCCATGACGGTATAGTGCATGTAGTCGCTGCTCTCAATGAGCCAGGCGTGCTCGACCGGATCAAGGAAGCGCGCTTTCATCTCCTCATAATGCTCTGTGGGAATGAAGTCCCATATGCTTCCCCAATAAAGCGCGACCTCCGTGAGATATTCCTGCGCGACCTTGTTGAGCAAACGGTCTAAAAAACCAAGCTTGCTGGCATTCATCAGCCACTCATAGTTCGTTTCTGACACTAAACCGCATTCAATATAGTAGATAAGCAGCTTCTCGTCAACCTTTAACGCGCCGCTCATCGCGTCGTAGGCAAAGGCCGCGCCGCCCAGGGCCGGGGCGTTCATGACCACGTTGTCGAGGTCGCCCATTGTGCCGAACATGCTCAAATAGGTTCCGGCGGTCTGTCCGCCGTGGCTGATGGCGAGTATGCTCACCTTATCGGAATTTGTATACGCCTTGACCTGTTCGACAAAAGCGCGCAAATCTTTGGCGCATTTTACAGAGCCTTGCCTGAAATCACAGTAAAAGTTGAAAACATTTTCCGCCCCGATGATCTCCGCGATGCCGCCCGCGATGTCCGGCTCCGCGATGAATTTGCCGTCCATGTTGTCAAGCAGCCACCTGTTGTTGCTCTTTTCCGGGGTATTGAAGCCGGGCGTCAGCTCACAAACGCTTGAGCCGTCGGGCTTTATGGTGATCGGCTTGAGGATCTTGAGAGCTTCCTGCCCCAGCACCTCGGCCAGCCTGTCGATTTTTCCAACCGTCAGTGCGCCCAGCGCGATACCGAAGTCGGCAATATTGTTCAGAATCGCGGCTTTCACCTCGTCCAAATTCAGCATCCAGACTTTCTTTTCGTCCTCCTTGCCGTAGTTCATATAAAGAGGGGGGGACGTAAACCCGGGGACGAGGATAACGGGCGTGTGCTCCTCCTGCCGCTTGTACGTTTTATCTTCAAAGGCGAGGGCGGCCGGGCCGAACGCCGTAAAAAGAACGGGGGCAAGCAAAAGCGACAGGGCTTTTTTGATTTTCATCGCGTTCAACGACCTTTCAATAAATAATCATAACTATGTACATTTTATCTCAAGCATAAAATTCTGTCAATGACATTTTCATAAAAATTTTGTTAAGTTTTTTTGAAGTTTTTTGAATCAACGGCATATTTATATTGATATTTTTACCGCGCCGTGATATAATATTTATTCAGTTGAATAGTTTTGACGTAGAAAGGAATAGATGGAAATAATGTTTGACGCGGCAATTATCGGATGCGGCATATCGGGAGCGGCTATAGCTCGTGAGCTGTCGAAGTACGATTTAACCACGGTCATCATCGAAAAGGAAAACGATGTCGCGATGGGCGCGACGAGGGCGAACAGCGCCATCGTCCACGCGGGCTATGACGCGCCGCCGGGTACGCTCATGGCAAAGCTCAATGTCCGGGGCAACGAGCTGACGAAGGAGTTGTGCGCCAGACTGTCGGTGCCGTACAAAAATATCGGCTCGCTTTTGCTGGCTTTTTCGGATGAAGAGGCCGTGACGGTACAAAAGCTGTATGAGCGGGGACTCAAAAACGGCGTCCCGGACATGCGTATACTCACATTCGAGGAGACGAAAGCGCTTGAGCCGAACATCTCGGACGAGGTGAAAGCCGCGTTGTACGCGCCGTCTGCTGGCATTGTGAACCCTTGGGAATTCGCTGTGGCTTTAGCTGAGACAGCCGTGCAAAACGGCGCGAAGCTGATGCTTGGCAGTGAGGTGACCGCGATTGAACGCGGCGCGGACGGATTCCATATAACCGCGGGCGGCGAAACGCTCAAAGCGAAATACGTGATAAACGCGGCGGGTGTAAACGCCGGCAAGCTCCACGATATGGCGCTGCCCCATGCGTTTGACATAACGCCCAACAAGGGCGCGTACTTTGTGCTTGACAAGAGCGAGGGAGAGCTTGTGAAGCACGTGATCTTCCAATGCCCCTCAAAAGCGGGCAAGGGTGTCTTGGTCTCGCCGACGGTTCACGGCAACCTCATCATCGGGCCGAACGCCCTTGACGTAAAAAGCGATGAAACGGAAGTCCTGGAAAGCGATTTGAGTGACGTCCGCAAGGCGGCGGTGAGGAGCATCCCGTCCGTGGATTTCCGCCAAAACATCCGCTGTTTCGCGGGTGTGCGGCCGAACAGTACGGTGGAAGATTTCATCATTGGGGCCCATGACGGGTTTATCGACGTGGCCGGAATACGTTCGCCGGGACTGACCGCCGCGCCGGGTATCGCGGAATACGTCGCGGTGCTTATGCGTGAAAACGGCGCAAAGCTGACGCCTAGATCAAACTTCATTGACAGGCGCGAGCATGTCCGTTTCAAGGACCTGACTCACGAGCAGCGCGCCGCGCTAGTCAAGGAAAATCCGCTGTACGGGCGCGTGATCTGCCGATGCGAAACGGTGACCGAGGGCGAGATCGTCAATGCGATCCGCTCGCCGATTCCGCCGAGGACAATCGACGGCGTAAAGCGCAGGTGCGAAGCGGGCCTTGGCCGTTGCCAAGGCGGGTTCTGCGGCCCGAGGGTGCTGGAAATATTGTCGCGGGAGCTTCATGTTCCCCGCGAAAGCATACAGCAGGATAAAAACGGAAGCTACATTGTCACAATACACCTTAACTCCTTAAAATCATAGCAAAAAATTGCGCAAAATCCATATGTCAAAGCTTTTGCTTGTTTTTTGCTGATTTTATAGTCGTTAATGTGTATAAAAGGAGAACTGACGCATTATGGTAGATTTAGCAGTAATCGGCGGCGGGCCGGCGGGTCTCGCGGCGGCGCACGCAGCTTATCAAAGCGGCCTGCGCGATATCGTGATACTGGAGCGTGACCGCGAATTAGGCGGCATCTTAAACCAGTGCATACATAACGGTTTCGGCCTCCACCGCTTTAAGCAGGAGCTGACCGGGCCGGAATACGCGGGCCGCTACATCAACATGCTGAACGATACAAACGTCGAAACGCGGCTTGACACAATGGTCATTGAGATAACGCCGGACAAGCGGATATACACGGCAAGTCCCAATGGCTACGAGATGATCGAAGCCAAATCTATCGTGCTGGCCATGGGTTGCCGCGAGCGGACCCGGGGCGCCATCGCGATCCCCGGCTCACGTCCGTCGGGCGTTTTGACGGCCGGCGCGGCACAGCGTTACCTTAACATGGAGGGGCTGATGCCCGGCAGCCGCGCGGTCATCCTCGGTTCGGGCGACATCGGCCTGATCATGGCGCGGCGCATGACGCTTGAGGGCGCGGAGGTGCTGGCTTGCGTGGAGCTGATGCCCTACTCAAGCGGCCTGAACCGCAACATTGTGCAGTGCCTGGAGGATTACAACATCCCGCTGTACCTGTCCCACACGGTGACGGATATCCGCGGCGGCAGGCGGCTTGAGGGCGTTACGGTGGCGAAAGTTGACGAAAACCGCCGCCCGATACCCGGCACGGAGATCAATTTTGACTGCGATACGCTATTGCTGTCCGTGGGGCTGATTCCCGAAAACGAGTTGACACGCGGCGCGGGCATTGATATGGATTTGCGTACCAGCGGCGCGGTGGTGTTCGAGAACATGGAGACGTCGATACCGGGTGTGTTCGCCTGCGGAAACGCCGTCCACGTCCATGATCTGGTGGACTTCGTGTCGGAGGAAAGTGCTAAAGCGGGCGGGGCGGCCGCCGCTTATGTGGGCGGGTGTACACACGAAAGCGGGGGAGCGCGGCTCAAAAACGGCGCGAACGTCACCTACACGGTTCCGCAAAGACTGCACGGGCACGTTACGAACAAGGAGATCGGCGTGTTTTTCCGCGTGAACCGGGTGTTCAAAAAGAGCAAAATAACGGTGACGGCCGACGGCGCGGAAATCGCGTCTTTCAACAGGCGGTATATGATGCCCGGCGAAATGCAGCATGTCACGCTCAAGGCGGACAAGCTCGCGGGCGTTTCGGACATCACGATTGCAGCGGAGGAGATAGCGTAATGACGGAGATAACCTGTATCGTCTGCCCGATGGGTTGCAGACTCACGGTTGACGAGCAAAATGACTTTGCCGTAACGGGCAACACGTGCAAGCTCGGCGAGAATTATGGTAAAAACGAATTAAAAAACCCGACGCGCGTACTCACGACGACCGTCAAAATCGGCGGCGCGATACACGGCCGCTGCCCTGTCAAGACCGGCGGCGCGATCCCTAAGGGCAAGCTGTTTGACGCGATGAAGGAGATAAAGAAAGTGCGGCTTGAGTCGCCTGTCGCGTGCGGGCAGGTTGTGCTAACGAACTTGCTTGGCACGGGAATTGACGTTGTAGCAACGAGAGCAATGTAAATAGTATATACCCCACCGGCGCATTCGCGCCACCTCCCCTTGCTGGGGAGGCTTGGGCAGTTCGCAGCCACGGCCTCCCCTGCAAGGGGAGGTGGCACGAAGTGCCGGTGGGGTTTGAAAATTCAAAGCAAACATAAAAGTCCAAAAGAGTAAAAAATAAACATAACGGAGGGGGATTCCATGCGTAAACTAACCGCAATCATCCTGGCCATCACCATGCTGCTGGGCAGCTTCGCCTTTTCGGCACAGGCGGCAGAGCCTGTGGTTTCCCGGGTTGTGACGACTTTCTATGGCCCCGGCGCGCAGGGCTTCCACTGGTACACCGATGTCAAAACCGAAAGCCGCGTCATTGTCGATGGGGAAAGCTACGCCGGCACATCCAAGTCGTTCGACGGAGCCTGGTCGCATTCCGCCGTGGTCAGCGGCCTGGAGCCGGGCACGCAGTACAGCTACCGAATCGGGGACTATGAAGGTACGTTCAAGACCGATCCCGGCCGTGGCAGGCCCATGAATTTCATCGTCGGCGGTGATACTCAGGCCACCGGGCGGGACGGCTTCCGGCTTTCCGCAAACATCTTCGCTTCGGCCTTTGAGACTTACCCGGACGCCGGATTTTACTCCATTTTGGGCGACCTGACCCAGGACAGCACGGGTGCGCAATGGGACCTGTTCTTCGAGGAATTTAAAAGCGTCAACCAAAGCGCCCCCCTTGTGCCCGTGTCCGGTAATCATGACGGCGCTCTAAAATGGGGCTGGTTCCAGAACATTTTCACCCTGAACGAGCAATGCAATTACACAAACCTCAGCGGCGTTTATTACTCCTTTGACTACGGCGACGCGCACATTGCTGTGATCAACACCAACGACTGGTTCCACATCGGCACGGCACAGCGCAACTGGCTGATCAACGATATGAACGGTTCAAATGCCCGCTGGAAAATCGTCATGACGCACAAGCCGGTCTATTTCCACAACGAGATATCGCCGGATTGTCTGGGCCTGCGCCGCATATTGGGTCCCGTGTGCGACATGCTGGGAATCGACATGGTTCTCAGCGGCCACAAGCACAGCTACTACCGCAGCGCCCCTCTCAAAAACCACGGGAGCGCGGACGCCGCGAGATGCGATGACAGCCTTTTCACAGACCCCGACGGCACGATCTATGTCATGCCCGGCGCGGCCGGCGGCAGGGGCGGCAGTTCCCCCACGTTTGCTAACATAGAAATAAACGGCGATACGCTGACATACCGCGCCCATATTTTCGACAGCGAAACAGGTCAAAGCACGCAGCGCGACGAGTTCGTCATTGAAAAGACGTTGCCGTCGAAGCCTGTCACAGAGAGCAAGCTCCCGACAGACCCCTTGCTCAACCTGCCCGGCCAGCTGCTGAACTTCTTTATGAACTTTATGTATTTGCTGATCGTTGAATACATCGGCCACGGGCTGATTATAGACGCGGTCAAGGAGCTTTTTTGAGTTGCTGTTTTAGGCCTTTGTTTTGATACAAGAGTTTGTTCTATCAGGTAATTATACCCCTCCGGCGCATTCGCACCACCTCCCCTTGCAGGAGAGGCAATGGCTGCCGGTCGCTCAAGCCTCCCCTGCAAGGGGAGGTGGCACGCAGTGCCGGAGGGGTTGAAAAGCGTAAAAAGCAATACAATCGCAATAAAAAACCGGGGCGGCAGCATGTGAGCCGTCCCGGTTCTTTTACTTGATTATGTTAGATTTGCAGGGATTTTACCATTTGAAGTCTTTGTACTTCGCGATGGTTTCCTGCGGCGCGGTTACGTCAGTGGTAATAATACGGATAAGCTTTACGCTGTTTGCCTGCGCGTCCACCTTGAAGAAATGCTCGGCTGTGGTAACTTTACCGTCTTTATCGACAGTTATGCTGACATAGCCGCTGTGATACTTCAGCGTTGCGTTGTTCACGTCAGCTGTAATCGCGCTGCTGATGTCTGTGATCGAATCCAAGACCTCCTGGCGGGAAGCGATGGGATACGCGCGGGAATTCGCGCTGTTCGCCCCCTTGGCAGGATTCGTTTCGCTGATGATATTCGCTTTAATAACCCAGCCGGTGCCGCTCTTCGTCGATGTAATGGAAGAAACATCTCCTGCTTTCAGCTCGTAGACGAAGTTTTCCGACAAGAATTTACCGTCGTTTCCGTCGCCCTTTTTAAGTACGCTCTGCTCCCACGTGCCGGGCATAAGATCATTTTTGATACTGTCAATAATACCCTGTGCCGCGCTGACGACGCCGGTGAATGACATTGTCCCTAATTCTTCCTTATAGTCCTTTGTAAAGCCGGGCTTTTCCTTGCGCACGCGGTTAACGATTTTGTTAAGATACGCAATCTGCTCCGCTTTGCTCAGAGAACCGAGGTTTTCAGGGGGGTCAAATTCACCTTTTGGTTTGTCAGCCTCTGTGGTGGACGTGATAGAACCGTCGGGCGTGACGGGATCGGCGACCGAGGGAGCTTCCGTGATGACTTCACCGGGTTCCTCGTCGCCTGTTACCGACTCAGGCTCGGTCCAGATAGGTTCGGTTTCCGGCTCGTACACTGTTTCGGCTTCGGTTGTCGTGGTCTCCGGGTCTTTAGTTCCGCCGCAGGCCGCCAAAGTCAGCGCCATGAGCAGCGCCAGGGTAATCGCGATGATTCTTTTCATTTGTGTAACCCTCTTTTCTATGTTTTTTATGGGTAGATCAATTATAACATTTTCTATGTTTTTTTGCAATACATATTGTGAATTTAATGTTAAAATACTGAAAATCTATTGAACTTTCGCGCCGATTAAAGTATGATAGCCTTAGGGCATTTTACGCCTGAATAATCGTATAAAGGAGCGGTATTGTGAAACTCGGTATCATAAACGGATGGACTCAGCAGGATTTTGCCTATGTGCAAAGCAAGGGGCTTGGGATGGTCGAGTTCTGCGTGAATCACGACTGCGACAGCAAGGAATTTCTGGACAGCGCGCCGCAAATCAAGGGCTATTCCGAGACCTATGGCGTACAGGTAGGCTCCATCGGCAGATGGGGGATGGAACGCATTGACGAAAACGGCGAGGTGATCCCCGGGGCGTTTCAGCACGACAAAAATCTCATAGACGCGGCGTCGCTTTTGGGTTGTCCCGTGTACAACTGCGGATGCAACTACACAAACGGCAAATCCGCGGAGGAAAACATCGCCATAGCGATCGCCTACTTCAAATCGCTCCTCGACTACGCCGAGGGAAAAAACGTGAAGATCGCCGTATACAATTGCGACTGGGCGAACTTCGTCATCACGCCCAAGCAGTGGAGACGCGTTTTGGGCGAGTTGCCGGATTTAGGCATCAAGTACGACGTGTCGCACTGCGTATCGCGTGAGGGCGCGTATCTTGAGGAGCTGCGCGAGTGGGGCAGCCGCGTGTACCACTTTCATCTGAAAGGCTCGATGTACATAGATGAAGAGCATTACGACGATCCGCCCGCCGGGCTCGATCAGACCGACTGGCCGTCTGTGATGAGCGTTCTGTACACCCAGGGCTACGACGGCATGGTTTCCATCGAGCCGCATTCGGGCAGATGGCAGGGCGCGCGCGGACAGTGGGGCATTGATTTCACGATCAGGTACATCACGCCGTATATCATGCCGGAGGATTATGGTGAGGGCAGTGATCCCTACATGCCGTAATCCGGACGGTAGACGCCGGATGTTAGATGCGGCCAGACAACCGCGTCAAAAACCTGAGCATCTAACATCTAATATCTAAATTTGGAGGAATTACATTGAAAAAATTGCTTGCTATTCTGCTTGCGCTGTCTATGCTGTTGGTTTTCGCCGCCTGTAAGGACAACGCTGACGACGCCGGAACGACGATTTCCGAGGTAGCCGACCCGGAAAACAAGGGGCCGACTAACTCCGAGGTCATGAAAATGGACTCGTACTATGTCTATTCTCCCACCGAGTGGTCGAGGGCGACTTCCTCGAGTGATCCCAACGCGCTGACGCTCTACGCGACCAGAAGCGTGACCGACGCCAACAGCAAAACGACGACGATAGACATAAAGGTCGAGAAGAACATCTCAAAGGCGAAAAGCGATCAGATGTTCGCGGAGCTGCTTAAAGCGAAATCGGCCCAGAGGAGCAACGGGCGGATCGGCGGCATTTTGTGCAGCATAGCGTCGTATGATGACGCGGGGGTGGAAGTCCAACATTATCAGGTCATGATGAACAGCGCAAATATGATGGTCATCGAAGTCAGGGCGGAAAATGAGGAGACAAAACCGATGACAAGGCTTGTTTTACAGAGTATCAGCTTTAAGTAACAATTGCGTCATGCCTGTAGGGGCGTATAGCATACGCCCGCGCATATTAAAAAGGAGGCAGAAACATGGGACTTATCAGAGCGGGTATCGGCGCGGCGGGCGGCGTTTTGGCTGACCAGTGGCGCGAATATATTTACTGCGAATCGTTGAGCCAGGAGGTGCTTGTCACCAAGGGCAAAAAGCGCGTGAGCGGACGCAGCAGCAACACCAGGGGCACTGACAATATTATCTCCAACGGCTCGATCATTGCCGTCAACGAGGGGCAGTGCATGATCATCGTCGAACAGGGCAAGGTCGTCGATCTCTGCGCCGAATCGGGCGAATTCCTCTATGACGTGTCCACCGAGCCGACGCTGATGTACGGCGGCTTTAAGAAAGAAAATATCTCCGCCGTGTTCAAAAACATCGGCAAGCGCTTCACTTTTGGCGGCGAGGCGCCCAAGGATCAGCGTGTCTATTTCTTCAATACAAAGGAGATCGTCGGCAACAAGTACGGCACGGTCAACACCGTTCCGTTTCGGGTCGTTGACACAAATATCGGGCTGGATGTGGATATTTCCATCAAATGCCACGGCGAATATTCGTATAAGATCACGAATCCGATGCTGTTTTACGCCAATGTCTGCGGCAACGTGACGGAGGACTACAAACGCGAAACCATTGACGGGCAGCTTCGCACGGAGCTGTTGACGGCTCTCCAGCCCGCTTTCGCTCAAATCTCGGCCATGGGCATCCGCTACAGCGCGCTGCCGGGACACACCGCCGAGCTGGCCGACGCGCTCAACGATGTGATGTCAAAGAAATGGCACGAGCTGCGCGGTATCGACATTTACAGCTTCGGCGTTAGCTCCGTCAAGGCGGACGAGCAGGACGAGAAGATGATCAAGGAGCTGCAGCGCAATGCGGCTTTCCGCAATCCGAACATGGCGGCAGCGCATCTCGTCGGCGCGCAGGCCGAGGCGATGCAGGGCGCGGCCAAAAACGAGGGCGCGGGCGGTGCGTTCATGGGCTTCGCGGGCATGAACATGGCGAACATGGCCGGCGGCATGAACGCGCAGAGTCTGTTCCAGATGGGAGCGCAGCAGCCTCAGCAGGCTTCCGCACCGCCCGCAGCAGGCTGGAGCTGCACCTGCGGAGTGAACGGCAACACCGGCAAATTCTGTGCCGAATGCGGTAAGCCAAGGCCGGCCGCCGACGGTTGGGCATGCTCCTGCGGCGCGGTGAATAAAGGGAACTTCTGTGCCGAATGCGGGAAACCGCGTCCCAAGGGCGCGCCGTTTTACCGATGCGACAAGTGCGGATGGCAGCCTGAGGATCCGAAGAATCCGCCGAAGTTTTGCCCGGAGTGCGGAGATATTTTTGATGAGAACGATGTGCAATAGACTTCTTGCAAAACGCTTGGTTTTGTGCCGATGAGTGTTGAAAATACTCATCGGTCATAACTCTCAGAGAGAGTTATGCAAGAAGTCTAATGGATGATTTGTTTCGTAGTTTGTAGGAGGTCTGCTAATGCCATCAACAACCTTTAAGTGCCCGAACTGCACAGCCGGACTCAAATTCAGCCCGTCAGACAATGCTTTCGAGTGCGAATACTGCGGCGGCCTTTTCAATGAGGAAACGCTCAAGCGGCTGTCTGAAGAGCAGGAAAAAAAGCAAAATGCAGAAAAGAACGATACAGACGGCGCGGTGTACCATTGCGACAGCTGCGGCGCGGAAATCGTGACGGACGCCACAACAGCTGCTACAACCTGCTATTACTGCCACAATCCGGTTGTGCTGTCGGGGCGGCTTGCGGGCGGGATGAAGCCGGACACGGTCATTCCTTTCGCCGTTGACAAAAAAAGCGCCACGGAGCAGTTCATGAAGTGGGCAAAATCGAAAAAATTCGTGCCCAAGAGCTTTTTTGAGCAAAGCAGTATTGAGCATATCAAGGGCGTGTATTTCCCGTACTGGGCGGTTGATTTCGAGATGGACGCGCGTTTTTCAGGCGAGGGGACGTTGGTCAGCCGTTCGTCCACCGCGACCGAGGACATCACGGTTACGGAGCATTACCGCGTGACGAGAGACGCCGATGTCCGGCTTGACAACATCATGCGCGGCGCTTTGAAAAAGGCCGACCGCCAGTTGAGCGACGGCGTTCATCCCTACGACTGCTCGAAGATGAAAGACTTTTCCATGGGCTACCTGTCGGGATTTTTCGCCGAAAAGCGCGACATTGAAAGCGCGGAGATCAGCGGCGGCGCGGAGGGCGAGGCCAAAAATTACGCTGACCGGTTGCTCAAGCAGGATACGCGCTATTCGGGTTTGAGCGGACAGACAACTGTCACATTTAACAAAAAGCGGTACAAATACGCGCTGCTGCCTGCGTGGATACTGACCTACAAGGGCCGCGACGGCGAGATGTACTACTATGCCATCAACGGCCAAAGCGGCAAGTCCTGCGGCAAGCTGCCCTTGGACAAGGGCCGACTCATGGGCGTGTGCGCGGCGGTCGGCGCGGCGATAACGGCCATTCTTTGTCTGGGAGGTTGGTTCCTATGGTAAGAAAAAGCTTTGCCGTTTTAACCGCTTTGTTCACGCTTATATGTTTGTTGGGAATTACCGTAAGCGCTGCCGGTCAGCGCGTGTTCGATGACGCGGCGCTCTTTTCACAGAGCGATATAGCGGATCTGCAGAAGCGTGCGGAGGAATTCACCGCCGAAACCTCCATGGACCTTGTGATCCTCACAAGCAAAAACGTACCGGGCGGCGGCACACGGGACTTCGCCGACGATTACTATGACTTGGGCGGCTTCGGCGAGGGAAATGACAGGGACGGCCTGCTCTACCTGATAGACATGAGCAACCGCGAGGTGTATATATCGACCCGCGGCCTGATGATCCGCTATGTGACGGACGACCGTCTGGAGGAACTGCTTGACATCGCCTTTGATAACCTTGCCGCCGGGAATTTCGCGCAGTCGGCGCGGGACGTGACCACGCGCCTGCGTGAGATGGTCGAGTTGGGCATCCCGGAGGGTCAGTACAACTACGATCCCGATAATATTCCAGACGATCCCGGCGACTACGACTGGTATGACGACAATTGGTATGAGGAACACTACGGCGGCACGTATTATACCCCTTACCGGGAATTAACCTTGCCCGAAATTCTGTTGAGCTTGATCATCGGCGCGGGCGTGGCCGCCGTCATTTATGTGAGGGTCAGCCGCTCATATTCCATGAAGCAAAGCGCATACAGCTATGATTTTAACGCCAATCACCAATTCGCGCTGAAGAATCAGTCCGACGTTTTCCTGCGGCGTAACGTGCACAGAGTTCCGAAGCCTCCCCCGCCGCCTCCAAGCTCGCATTCAAGCGGCGGAGGCGGAGGAGGGTTCAGCGGCGGGAGCGGAAGCAGTACGCACACGTCGTCCAGCGGCGCGACGCATGGCGGGGGCGGACGGAGCTTTTAGCGGTCAATTGAGAATTATGTCGATCAAAACACAGTGAGCAGAAAACAACAGAAAGTTCGGAAAACTACTTTCCGAACTTTCTGTTGTTGCTGTTAGACTCTATGAGTTCTTTGCCTTTCTACGTTTCCTGATTTTCCGCACAATCAAAGCCACAACCGGCACGCAAATAACCACGATCAGCACAAAATACGGTATCGACCCGATAACCCAGATCGCGAACGACCGAAATCCTCTGGCGATCTCTTTCAGGCTATTCACAAAGCCGGACTCTGCCAGCGCCCTGAAGGTCTGCGACGGCGCGGAAATGCGTTCGACCTCGCGGATGCTCATGTAAACGGTGCTGTAATTCACCTGGTTGTTCAGCCGCTGGAGCTTGAGCGCATAGCTCTCAAGCTCGCTGCGTACGTTGGAAAGCCTGTCCTGCACCCTGATGATGTCCTCCACGGTTTCGGCTTTCGCGAGGATCGCCAGCAGCGCAGTTTCCTCCGTTTCGAGGGCTTTCTTACGACTGCCCGTCTCGATCATCTCGTTCGTGACGTCGGTGTAGGAAACGTCCTTGCTGATGACCGTCGCGTTATCCTCCAGCCCGCTCATGAACGCGTCGAGCTGGTCGCTGGGCACCCTGACGGTCAGGCTTTCGTACCGGCCGTGATCGTAGTTGTACTCGTTGCTGGACTCGACATAACCTTTCAGCTCATCAAGCTTCACCTGGATGTCAAGGTTGAGTTTTTCGTACTGCTTTGTTTGAAGCTCGAGCCGCGCGTTCGCGATGACGTAACGGTCGGTGATGGAGGACGCTAAAGAGCCTCCGTCACCGGGCGCGGTTGTTTGATTCGTCGTTGACCAGTAGCCGCTTGTCGCTTTTACCGCGTTTCCATAGTAGACTCCTTCGGCGATTGCCGCTTCCTCTTCATACGCGTCATATGAACGCGCATGGTCCATCATAGCGGGAGCCTCAATAGCCTCCATTCTCCCAACGGATTTTGAACAGCCTGCCAGCAGTAAGAGCGCCATGATCAGGGCGAGTCCGAGCGCGAAAACACGTGATTTTTTCATGGGAATAACCTCCTTTTTTGTGCAGGGGCACATGCTTGTTCCTGCTTTACATCTATTATTCGTTACAGCGCGGAAAAACACTCACACATCATTCTCCCAATCGCTTGAAACATCGGGGTATTTGCCCAGCACATCCCGGAATACCCGCCGAATCTCCATCAGCGCGTCCATCGTGTCGGCCTCGAAGATCAGCACAAGCTCCGGCAGATTCGACGACGCACGCACAAGCCCCCATCCGCGCTCAAACTGCACCCGCGCGCCGCATATGTCGTTAACGCGGCCGGGGAACCGCTCCCTGAACTCCCTCGTGAGTTCCTCGGCGACGCCGTACTTAAGATGGTCGGCGCAGTGTGCCTTGATCTCCGGCGACGTCACATATTGCGGGAATTTCGCGACAGCCCCCGCGATGTCGTCCCCGTCGTGGGACAACGCCTCAACCAGCTTGGCCGCCACGAAAACCGCGTCGTCGAAGCCATAGTAGTCGTCCCCGCCGATGAAAATGTGCCCGCTGCGCTCACCGGCCAGGTCGGCGCCCAGTTCCCGCAGCTTCGACTTGATGTAGGAGTGCCCCGTTTTCCACATGACGGGTATACCGCCGTTTTGTTCCACAACCTGAGTCAAAGCCTGCGAGCATTTCACGTCGTACACGACAGCCGCGCCCCGCTTGCGTTTCAGCAGGTTTTTCGCGAGGTACGCAAGGATGATGTCGCTCCAGATATCGTTGCCGCCGCCGTCGATGACGCCCAAACGGTCGCCGTCTCCGTCGAAAGAAAGCCCGATATCAGCTTTGATGTACGGGTGAGTCACCGTTTCGCGCAGCTTTGCCCTGCCCTTTAAGTCGGAGGGATTGGGGAAGTAGTGGGGATACGTGACGTCGGGGTCGCAGTTCAACTGAAAAGTCATGCAACCCAACCGCTGGAATATCTCATAGATGAACAGTCCCGCGCCGCCGTTGCCCGCGTCCAGCACAATTTTTGGCTTGTGCGGACCCATGTCGATCAGGCTGACCACCTTGTCGATGTACGCGCCGCGCACGTCAACTTCCGTGATCGAACCACGAACGCCTGTGTACGGCGCGTCGTCCGTATCGACCAGGGAGTACACCTCGCGGATGTCGTCCGGCTCAAGCGTTGCGGAATAGCCCTTGGCCAGCTTGAAGCCCGACCAGCCGCTTGGATTGTGGCTGGCGGTGATCATCACCGCGCCCTCGCACTCAAGATGATACTGTGCGAAGTACGCCACGGGACTCAGCGTCAGGCCGACGAAATAAACGTCTATGCCGAGTTCAAGTAATGCCTTGACTGCCGCCTCCGCGAACGCGGGTGAGCAGTCGCGGTTATCGTAGCCGACAGCGGCCTTTTTGATCCGGCGACGGCGCAGATATTTCGCGTAGGCTTTTACGACGCGGTAGACGTTTTCGGGGCAAAGCTCCCCGTCGCTTACGCGCCCGCGTATGTCGTATTCGCGGAACATGCTGTTGAATTCCTGTGTAAAATCGGGCATGGTTATCGTCCTCTCTGTAATTTTAAATTTTCAATGCGAATCACGCGTTGCATAATGAGTAAATATGATAGATATGGGGTGAAATTCACGTCGTTGCGAGCGCGGAGAAACGTTAAGCAACAGCAATTTTTGTGCGCGAAGCAATCCAGTCGAAAATACTTGGGAGTCAGAAGTGGTCAGGCAACGCAATAAAGTTGTGCAACTGGATTGCTTCGCGCGCCGACCCTGTTATTACTCAACGCTTCTCCGCGCTCGCAATGACGCCTGAATTTTACCTGTTTTCTCAACCCATGATTCGAATTCTCAATTGGCAAGCGCCGCTTTTCCCTCCTCAGTAACCGGCATAATCCATTTCCTTGATCGAAAATACCGCACACAAAGAACCGATTTAAGCACATCCTCCGCCAAAAGCATGGTGGCGAAAACGGCGGCGAAAGGCCACTTGAGCACGAACGCGGCCAGGGCGGTCAGCGGCAGGGAGATGAGCCACAGGCAGATAAAATCGTACCTCATGCCGACTGCCGTATCTCCGCCCGAGCGGAAGATGCCGACGATCTGAATAAACGGAATGTTGCGCAGGGCAAGCTCAAACCCGGATATGGCCATGATGCCGACGGCACTTTGCAGCGTCGTTTCCGTAATGTTGCCGTTGAGGTTGAACAGCCCGGCGAAAGGGTGGCGCAGCAGGACCAAAACGCCGCCCACTACGATCGAAAAGCACGGCACGAGCGCCGCGAACCGCCGCGCGTGGGCATAGCTCTCATAAAGCCTGCCCGCGCCGATGGACTTGCCCACAATGACGCAGCACGCGCTGCAAAGCCCGGCGAAGAAGATGAACGAAAAGTCGAAAGCGGTTTTCTGGATCGCCACGGCGGCGTATTGCTCATAGCCGAGCCGCCCAAAAATCACGTTGAACATGACCGTGCCCAGTCCCCACATACCCTCGTTGAGGATGACGGGCGACGCTTTTCTGACGTACTCCGTCACCATCCCGCGGTTGAATCCGAACAACTCCTTAAATGGCCCGATCAGTATGTTATTTTGCTTTTTAGAAACAACAAACATGATCAGCGGACTCATCCACGTAGAAATGACCGTGGACAAGGCCGCGCCGCGTACGCCCATGGAAGGAAATCCCAGCGCACCGAAAATCATCACGTAGTTGAGCACGACATCGGTTGCCGACGCGATGCCGGACGCGTACATCGGCAGCTTGACATTCTCTGTAGAGCGCAGGACGATGGACATGGAGATACTCAGCGCGGTAGCGGGGAAAGAGAACGCCAAAATGCGGAGATACGCCGCGCCCTCGCTGATAACGCCAGGGTCGCTGTTGAAAATGCCGACGATATGCTCGGGAATCAGCGTGGCCGCGAGCATGAAAACGACCGACACGGAGACGGAGATCAGCACAGTCATCCCAAACACCCTGCGAATGCTTTTTTTGTCGCCCACGCCCCAGTATTGTGAGACAAACATGGCCGTGCCCGAACTCAGCCCGAAGAAAACGAGCGTCATCAGCCAGCTCCACTGACAGGCCATGCCAGTGCCGGACAGCGACACGTCGCCCAGCTGCCCGACCATGACGGTGTCCATAAGGGTGAAAGAGCATGACAGCAGATTTTGCACGGCGATGGGAAGAGCGAGTGACAGGGTGGTTTGCCAGAATGCTTTGTCGCCGAAATATTTGTTTAGCATATAATAATATTAACCTTTCAACTATATAAGAACCTGTTTAGCATCTCGCCTAATTTTATCAAAAGTTTGCCGCGTGGAAGATGCTAAACAGGTTCTAAGGGGGACAGCCATGCAAATCCTGAGACAAGGCTCATTCGGCCCCTACGTCCAACTGCTGCAAACGGCGCTGACGCGGGCGGGATACCCCTTAACGCCCGACGGCGTTTTCGGTGAGCGCACCCGGACAGCGGTGACGGGCTTTCAGGCCCAAAACGGTCTTGTGGCTGACGGCATCGTTGGCAGCATGACATGGGCGACGCTGACGCGGTATATCACGGGATACCTTGTATGGAGGATCAATCCGGGAGATACGCTGTTCTCGCTGGCGCGGCGGCACAACACGACGGTCCGGGCCATTTTGACGGCGAATCCCGAAGTTACGCCCGAAAATCTGGTGCCCGGCCGCTCGCTGGTCGTTCCGTTGGGGTTTGACGTCGTGCCCACAAACATCAGCTTTACATACGAGCTGCTGTCGTTTTGCGTTGACGGGCTGAAGGCGCGGTATCCTTTCATCCGCCTGTCGGTCATCGGGCGCAGTATTCAGGGACGCAACCTTTACGCGCTCGTGGTCGGCCGGGGGAGCCAAAGGGTGATGTACAACGCGTCTCATCACGCGAACGAATGGATCACAACGCCTGTGCTCATGCGCTTTTTGGAACAATACTCCTATGCGTACTCCACGCCCGGCGCGCTTTTGGGATGCATGGCTGACGAGATGTACAATAAAGCAAGCATATTCTTCGTTCCCATGGTCAATCCCGACGGTGTCAACCTCGTGACCGGCGCCATACCTCCCGGAAGTGAGACCTATGAGTCCGCGAGAGCCATGAATTACCTGCGTCTGCCATTCCCCGACGGCTGGAAAGCAAATATACGCGGTGTTGACCTGAACCTGAACTATCCCGCCGGATGGGAAATCGCGCGGGACATAAAATTCGCGCAGGGCTATACCGCGCCGGGGCCGAGGGATTATGTCGGCGAAGCTCCGCTGTCCGAGCCGGAGAGCCGCGCGATGGCCGACTACACCCGCAGAATAGACTGCGATCTCACTTTGGCGTATCACACACAGGGCGAGATCATATTCTGGCGTTATCTTGACTACATGCCGCCCCGGTCGTATGAAATCGTGCGGCTTTTGTCCCGGGTAAGCGGCTACGCCTATCTGGATACCCCTTACGCGTCGGGCCACGCCGGATACAAGGACTGGTTCATCCAGCAGTTCAACCGCCCGGGCTACACGATAGAGTGCGGCAGGGGCGTGAATCCGCTGGATATCAGCCAGTTCGGACGGATATATCGTGACAACATCGGGATACTGGCGTTTTCTGCGCTTGTCATTTGAAAGTGCTGATTACCCATCCGCCGATCATTGTCATCTTAACATTAATATTATCGTCAAACAGCACAAGATCCGCGTCGAAGCCCGCCTCGGCGCGGCCTTTTTTTCGCCCAATGCCGAGTATCCTCGCGGGCGTTAAGGTGATCATCTTCACCGCGTCGACAAGCGGGATACCCGCGCCATGAACCATCGTACGGACGAGCCTGTCCGCCGTGCAGACGCTTCCGGCGAAAGCCGAGCGGTCGGCGGTGTAGGCGACGCCGTTTTCAATCAACACGGGCTGGCCGCGTTTCATGCTGCCCAAGACGCTTTCTCCCTCGGGCATTCCCGCGCCGCGCATCGCGTCCGTAACCAGCGCGAGCCTGTCCGCGCCCTTGCACTTGTACGCCAGGCGGAGCAGGGCAGGGGGCAGGTGACAGCCGTCGGCGATCAGCTCGGCATACATATCGTCGATGAGATACGTGCTCTCGACGACGCCCGGTACGCGAAAGCCGTTGACCCGCGTGATGCTCGACATACCGCTGTACAGGTGGGTGACGAGCCGGAACCCGTCGTCAAAGGCGGCCAGCACGTCGTCATAGGTCGCCGACGAATGGGCGATTGCCGCGACGATTCCGTTTTGGGTAAGGAAACGCCCGAATTCCCGTGAACCGGGCAGCTCGGGCGCGGCGCTCCAGCGGAGAATACAGCCGTCCGCCGCGTCAAAAATGCGCCTGTACTGCGCGGGACTTGGGTCGGTGATATATTTTTCGTCCTGCGCGCCGCGATACTCCCGCGAAAAATACGGCCCCTCCAGATGCAGGCCAAGCATGTTCGCGCCATCTGGATTTTTGCCTTTCGATTCATGAAACGCGCGGAAAGTATCCAGCAACTCGTCCTCGTCACCGGCCAGGGTCGTCGGCAAAATCGACGTGGTTCCGTGCCGCGCGTGAAGCTCGCACGCGCCAATAAAAGCTTCGGCGGACGCGTCCATGAAGTCGTGTCCGCCGCCGCCGTGACAGTGAATGTCGATAAACCCGGGGGAAAGCGTGAGTCCCTTGCCGTCTATGATCCCGCCGGGAAAATCGTTGCCGATGGGAACGCCGACGCTGTGGATTTTGCCGTCCTTGACGACGACGTCCGCGCGGCGCAGTATTTTATTCTCGAGCACCACGTCGGCGTTTATGATGGCGGTCAAGGGCATAGAGACACCTCTTTTTAGCTGATTTGATCACGTGCTCGGTTCACTATCAGTTACCACCTGACTAAACACATCTTCCTTGCCGTAGAACAAATCATACGACCCTGAAACCTCGCTGTAGTCCGACATATAATACACGCCGCCTGACATGTCAACACGCACATCATACACATTGTCCGCGCCCGAAACGGCCTTTTTCGCCTTGCCGTCTGCGGAATAATAGAGTATGCCGCTGCCGTTTGAATAATCCTCCAAAAAATATACGGTTGAGCCGACAACCCACAGATCACGCCCCGTGTCATAAATCTTTTCGGACACGACGAAGTCCTCACCGCCTTGCAGGCAGCGCAGCTCGCCGTCGCTGTTCAAATAATAGACGCGCTTGCCGTCGTCTGACGCCGCGAACCGCCTGACATGCCCGGCCAGCTTTGTTCCGCCCGAGATATTGGCGGCTTTACACCGATACAAGGAATCATTGCCGTCGATATAGTAAAGCGTTTTGCCGGAATCGGCGGTTTTCGCGGCGCTTACGTTTTGGGCGGCCAAAGCCGGCGACAATGTTTCGGCGTTTATCATGTAGAGATCGGACGCGGCGTCAAGGTAAAACGTCTCGGCGAAAGAGGTTTTGACGGGCAAAACCGCCGTGCGGTCATGCTCCGGGTCTGAAACGCCGTAAACCGGCTTAAAGCCTCCGGACAGCCGCTTCTTGTCCGCGCCGTTCGCGGAGATGAAGAAATTGCCCGCATCGCCGTTTACGCTGAATACAAGCTCACTGAAATCCGATGAGAAGTACGTGCACAGATCGGGCAGGTGGGCGAACTCGCCTAGCTTTACCTCAGATTCCCCGGTTTTCTTTACGAACAGCTTGATAACCTGAGTATCGTCAAAGCCTTCATACTTGAGATAGTATATCATAGAGGCGTTTTCAGTCATGGCAATGATCCGCGTATTTTTGCCGACCGGCTCATAAACCCCGTCCGCGGTATGATACATGTAGCACTCAAAACCGTCCGAACCCAATATAGTGGCGTAAGCCAGTGTTTTACCGGCGGGGTCAAAGCAAATCGTACTGCCGGCCACGTTCGGCGCGACAAACGTGGCTGTGCCGTCGGCGGTATTATAGATATAAAGAGACCTGCCGCCATTTGCGTCGGGCGGGTTCGCGGATGCGGCCGTTGTACTTTCATCAGCGGCATTTTCTTTGAGATATGCGATATAAGCCCCGTTGAGCGGCATGTCAATGTTATAAGCCATTATGCCGCCATGGTCAACCAGCTTCATTCCCGATGTGTCAACAAAGTAGAGAAAACCGTCCGCAGTCGGAACAGCTTTTTTGCCGCCGCCCGTGGAAGCAGAAACAAAACGAGCCTCACCGTCAACCGCGCCAAGCGGCTTCCCCTCATAGAAGAAACTCGTTTTGCCGTCGGCCTTTGAATAAAACGACTGAACCGCGTTTGTGCTTTGGGAGGCGTCAGGCTTTTCACCGCCGCGCGGAAGCACAATCAAAAGCACAATGCCGGCCGCAATCGCCGCGAGGACACCAACAGCGAGGATAAACCGCTTGTTTAGGCGCGGCTTCCTCTCGTGCGGTGAACCGCGTTTTGCGGCCGGCTTACGCGGCTGACGAGCCGCGCTTTGTTCCGCATGTTCGGGCTTTTCTTTCGGCGGAGCAAGCGATGTGCCGCACTTCGAGCACAGCTCAATGCCTTTGAAATGTTCTTCGCCGCAGCAGGGGCACATTACGACATCCCCGTCCGCGCGTTTCGAGATGACCGGCTTTTTGCAGACGTTGCAAATCGCCAGATCGTCCGGGACGATGCTTCCGCAGTTTCCGCATTTCATCTTTATCATCCTCCAACATCAACATATAGCAATTTTGTGACATAAAACGTCAAAATCTATCCATACTAATTGTAAAGGTTATTGTGCGGCAAGTCAAGAGAAAAAGCGATTATTTTCGACAAGGCCGTCGGTTTTCACGAACAAATAATGCCAATCTTCGTTAGAAAACACGAACAAAGATCGGCAAAGCAAAAATATTGACTTTTTTCGCGCACCCTGATATACTGCTTGCGTAGCGTCCTTTACGGATGCCCGAAAGTGGCGCGAGCCCGCGGACGCGGGCGGTTAATCCTGCCTCCGGAAAGGAGGCCGTGCGATGGAGCATATAATCTTGCTTATCATAATTTTGATTTTGCTTGACCGTCTCCTTGGCAAAGACGAGAATTAACCGCTTCCCTTTCAAAAGATAGCGGTTAATTCTGCAATTCTACGGGGGCGACCGTCCGTGACCACGCCACCTTTTGTATCTCCATTATACACAACACAGCTTGATTTGTCAAGCTTTTTTCTTTGTTTAGACATACTTGCCGACGATCGCCATCAGCTCATCCTTGCTCCGATATCCGACGACGCGTTCTTTCTCCTTGCCGCCGACAAGAACCATGATGGTCGGCACGCTCATCACGCCCATGCCCGCCGCGATGTCGCCCGCCTCGTCCACATCGACCTTGCAGACCTCCGCCCTGCCGTCAAGCTCGTCGGCAAGCTCCTCAAGCACGGGCGCGATCATGCGGCAGGGATTGCACCAGGATGCCCAGAAATCAACGATTACAGGCAGAGCCGCGTTTTTGACAGTATCCTCGAAATTGTCCGGCAAAAGATGCTTAATTGACATGTTGCTTTCACTCCTATTATTATAATTTGCGGGTTAACTGAATTTATTCGTCAAATAACCTCCGATTTAATCAGCGGTTACTCAAAGTTGATCCGCTTTTCCTCAATGACAAGCGGACGCTTCATGACCCTTGTGTTGATGTTAAGAATATATTCGCCCAAAAATCCAATAAAGAACAGCTGAACAGCGCCCAGGAAAAACATGCCGATCAGCACCGGCGCCATACCCATGGGAAAGCTGTCCCAGTAAATCAGCTTGAGCACGAAATAAACCAACCCGATGACGACGCTTATCAGCGCGATGATAAGCCCGGAAAACGTCGCGGCGCGCAGGCCGACCTTAGTGTAGGAGGTGAAACTGAGCATCGCGGCGTCGTACAGCGTATAGAAGCTGTTGTGGGTTTTTCCGGCGCGGCGCTTTGCCTGCTCATACGGGATTTCCTTGCGGCTCGGGCCGAATTCAGCCACGATCCCGCGCAAAAACGGCGTCGGGTCGTCGAGCTGCCGCAGAACCTCGATGAACGAGCGGTCGTACAGGCCGAAGCCCGTGAAATGCTCAATCTGCTCCGTGCTGCTCAAACGCTTGATCAGCTTGTAATAGCAGGTGCGCATAAGGCGCATGGGCCTGCTCTCACGGCTGGACGCCTTGACGCCGCAGACGATTTTATACCCCTGCTCCCACTGCCCGACAAAGCGCGGGATCATATCGACGGGATCCTGAAAATCGGCGCAAATCAGCACAACGCAGTCGCCCGTCGCCTGAAGCATCCCATAGTAGGGGGAGTTGAACTGGCCGAAGTTTTTGCAGTTGAAAATGGCCTTGACGCGCTTGTCGGCGGCGCACAGCTCCTCGATGATCCGGCGTGTGCGGTCGGAGGAATGGTTGTCGATGAAAATGATCTCGTAATCGTAGCCCGAAAGCTGCCCAAAAGCCATGGCAGTCAAAGCCTCACACATGGGGCGAACGTTTTCCTCCTCGTTGAAGCAGGGGACGAGTATGCTTATTTTTTTCATGGAAGCCTCCGTATCAAAACAAATCATATACCGCCATAAAAATCTTATACACCATCGGCACAAAATAGGCCACCGTGAACGCAACCGCCAGCGCGGCGAAATATCCAACCCGAAGCGCCGTTAAGAACTTGTTTGAGCGGTTCGGATCAACGTTTTTAACCTTATTATACAGCACAATAAAAATCAACGCAAGCAGGGACAATATGCTCACGGCCGCGCCAATCTTCATGCCTTGCGGGAAAAATCTCAGCTCGACCTGATTCTCGCCCCGCTCAAGCTCCACGGCGATGAACGTGCCGAGCGCTTCCCTGACCTCGGCGGGCTTGCCGTTCACCGTACACGACCAGCCCTCGTCGTACACCACAGGCAAAAACAACACGCCGCCGCCCGACTCCGAATACGCCGCCGCGGACAGTGAACGCTTTCCGGCAGTCGCGGTCGTTCGTCCCGCCTGGCTTTCGCAAAGCGCGGCGAGCCTGTCGCGCGGGAGCAAAGCGAAACGTGCCCGCAGATTGTCGGGCGTCAGCTCACGGTCAATCAGCTCTATCTTGACGAGGACGTCCTCGTCCTCGAAAGTCCCCAGATTCAGTATGCCGTTGTTGAAAGTCGCGCTGTAACGCGTGTTCATCTGGTCACCCAAGGACGGCACGGGCACGGGATCGCCGTTGACATAGACGCGTATGCCCTTGCGCCTCTTCATCGCGGAAAAAATGGCGTACAGCTCGCTTCTTTCATCAACACGGAAAGTATATGTTATACTGCCGCCGGAGTCGTCGCGCTGCGCTTCGGGGAACTCAAACAGCGGCCCGTCAAGCCCTGTGAGCGCGGCCGCGATGTTGTTGTTTGTCTCGAACACGTTTTGTCCGAAGATATCCGGCCGCGTGATCTCCGGCGAGGCGACAACCCCGAACGGCATCTTATAGCCGCATTCATACAGGCTATAGCCGCCAACCTCTCCCATAAAACGGTACGCGTCATTGCCGACAATGGCGTTTTTTGACAGGACATGCCTGATGCCTAAAAGCGCGTCGGAAAACAATGTGCCGCCTGGATCAAGTATACGCGTGTAGACGTTGGAATATCCTATTTTGCCCATGGAAAGCTTGATTGTTGCCGGGATAATGTGTGTAAAATTTGACATGGATGGGTAGTTGAGCAAAAGCGGGTAGTTCGTGTTCAGCGAGGAATCAATGTTCTTGACGCGGGAAAGATTGTCGCGCGGCAGTGAAAGCTCTTCATAGATCAGGTCGCAGTCCCCGACAAAATCAAGGCTGAACTCGGCCACGCGCGGCTTGCCGTGCGAAAAGGCGCGGTCAACGAAAAAGCCCGTCTCGAACACGGCGACGACTGCGATGAGCACGCACGCGAGCTTCTTCGCGCCGCACCGCATCAGCGCGAGGTACGACACAAGAAACGCCGCGAAAATGATGAGGAACACCCCTGAGTTGGCTTTCTCGATCATAGAGTGAACCGACTCGTCGCTGTAGAGCCGCGCGTACATGCCGTAGGCCGCGAGTGGAATCAAAAGCGCGGGAACAAAGACGCCGGCGGCAATCGACAGCTTCTTGCCGCCGAAGAAAAGCGAACCGCCGAAGCGTTCCAGCGCGAAACACGCGGCGGCAAGCAGCGTGAAATGGAACATGAACGCGAAACGCATGGAAAAGTTGACGTAGGTGCCCATGTGCCAGATCAGATTGATGTTCTCGAAAAATACGGGAAGCGCGCAGACCAAAACCGCCAAAAGCGCGAACCCGAGCTTCCTCTTTTCAGATCGGAATTTCAGCAGCGAAAGCAGGAAAATTGCCAGCGGAAGAGCCGTCAGGATGACCAGCATGCCGCGCTTTGACCACACGTTTGCCGTTGAGGTGGACACGATCTGGAAATAGTTCCGCGCGCTCTGAAAGCGTGAACTTGCCGTCATGGAAAAGTAGGTCGGCGCCGCTGAAGCCGCCGACAAAAGCAACGCCAAAACGGAGCCTAAGCCGAAATTCCAAATCGCCGTTTTCTGCGTTTCTTTCGGTATCAGCATTAAGATATACAGCCCGCCGACCAAAAACAGGTATATATAGATCATATAGGAAATATACAGCTGGGTGATAAGGCAGTAGGACAAAATCAGGACGTACGGCGCGATCTTCCGGCGCGTGAACAGCGTGTCGAGCGCGAGCAGGATAAGCGGGAACGCCGCGACAAGCTCAAGCCACGAATTGTTCGTATAGTATTGCAGCACGTAGGCGTTAAACGCGTACAGTATGCTAAAAATGACTTTCCAATACGCGCTTATCTTGAATTTTTTGCTGAAAAATACCATCGCGGTGAACGCGGCGATCATGATTTTCAGCATGACGAAAAAGGACATGTTCTCCAGTATAGACGAGCGCGGGCAGAGCAGGAGGAAAATCACGTTGACGGGACTGAGCAGGACGGTCAGCGAATTTGACGCGAAGATACCGCCGGCGGTGTTCCAGTTGAAAAGGAAGCTACCGCCGCCGTGCAGAACGTCCCACGCGGAGTAGTACATCGGGAGGTTGCCCTGGCCCATATCATGATAGACGATGCTGCCGTCCCCGAACGGGAAGATGCCGTTGAGGAAATATACCGTCATCATCAGCGCCCCGGCCAGCAGCGGCGGGACGATATACCAAAGTCTAGAATCCCTTTTCAGCAAAATTAAATCTCCTTGAGGTTCTATTTGCAATTTGCACAAAACTGTGCTAAAATATCCACGTGAATCAAAGGAGGGGCGCTCATGTCAGCTCAAAAACGCGTGGCCGCGATACATGATATTTCAGGCTTGGGCAAATGCTCGCTTACCGTCGCTTTGCCGATTATTTCGGCGGCGGGGATCGAAACGGCCATCATGCCGACGGCCGTGCTGTCCACGCACACAGGCGGTTTCACGGGCTATACCTGCCGCGATCTGACAAGCGACCTCGCTGCGTTCACGGATCACTGGAAATCCCTCGGCGTACGCTTCGACGCGATTTACAGCGGCTATCTTGGCTCCCCTGAGCAAATTGATATCGTGAAGCGGTTCATCAGTACGTTCCGCGATGAACGCTGTACCGTGGTCGTCGATCCGGCGATGGCGGACGAGGGCGAGATGTACGCGTTGTTTGACATGGACTTCGCGAAAGCCATGACGTCGCTGTGCGCGGAGGCGGACATCATTCTGCCGAACATGACCGAAGCCGCGTTCCTCCTGGGACGCGAGTACAAAGAAAAGCCGTACACGCGTGAGTACATAGAGGAACTGCTGAAAGCCCTGAGCAATCTCGGGCCGTCAAAGACCGTGCTGACGGGCGTGAGCTTTGAGCGCGGCGTCATCGGCGCGTCCGTATATGACCGTGACATGGACGAATTTTTCTACGCGCCCTCAAACAGGATCCCGGGCTATTATCCCGGCGCCGGCGATATTTTCGCCAGCGCTTTCGTCGCGTCATACCTGTCGGACAGGACGCTGTATGAGTCGGCGCGAATCGCGGCAGACTTTGTGAGCAAAAGCGTCGCGCGTACGCAAAAAGCTAAAACGGACCCGCGGTTCGGGGTGAATTTTGAGGCAGGGCTTTGCGATTTGGCGTTGGAACTAAGGCGAACCACGGTTAAAAAATAGAAAACAGGTAGAAGTCAGGCGTCATTGCGAGCGCGGAGAAACGTTCTTTTTATAACGGGGTCGGCGCGCGAAGCAATCCAGTAACGCAACTTATATTGCGCTGCCTGACCACCATTGATTTCTGAGCACTGAACCATTTGCCGACTGGATTGCTTCGCGCCCGAACATTGCTGTTGCCCAAGCTTTCTACGCGCTCGCAATGACGCGTATTTTCACGCTATATCTATCATATTTACGCTCATACAGTCAACTTAAACTGAACTAAATCGCGTTGTTCGCCACAGCCCACTCGCTGTAAACCTTAAGCGCCTGCATCCGTGAAATACTCAAATTGACCGAGCCGTCGCGCTTGATCCAGTTCATTTTTACGCCCAAAAGGTCAAGCAGATACTTGGCCGAACTCGTGAACCCGTTGTCAATAGCGGTGTCCAGCAAAACCACGAGCCGGAACGTCTTTTCGGCGGCGGCCAAATCGCCCCGTGAAAACTCATCCCACATCTTTTGGAACAGCCTCGCGCCGCAGCACGTCGTCGTCGCCATAACGCCGCGCGCGCCGAGCTTATACGACTCAAACAGCAGCGGAATGTTGGCCTGCAAAACGCTTGAATCGCCCTGGACGTCGATCTTTTCCTTGATCGCCGGCAGGGTACAGGTGGTGTCCTTGATGCCGAAGAAGCGGCCTGTTTGCACAAGCCTGCCGTAGACTGACGCCTCCATTTTATGCGGCCGGAAAGTGGGGCATTCATACAGCACGATCGGCAGCTCGGTGTGTTCCGCCAGCTCGCAAAGGTATGCGAATTGGCGCTCGGGATCGTCGCCCATGCCTTTTGTGACAAAGACAAGGCCGCTTACGCCCGTCGCCGACATGCGCTTGACCTCTTCAACCTGCGCGAACCATGACGGCTCTAAGTTGCCCGTAGCGAACACGGGAATGCCGCCCGCGCGGCTGACCGTCAGTGACGCGAGCTTTTCCCGCTCCGGCAGGGTCAGCACGGCCATCTCCGATGTGCCGCACACGGCGAAGATGTGGTCGGGACGGTTCGCGGCCTGCCATTCGGCGTAGGCCTCATAGGCCTGATAGTCAACGGTTTTGTCGTCGTTGAACGGGGTCAGCATCAGCGCGTAAACGCCGGAAAAGCTTTGCGGATTCTGAGTGATCATAGATAAATTCTCCCTATACAAAAAGTCTGTTATTATTAAAAAGTCTGCTATTATTATAGTATAATCGGTGAGTAAATGCAAGATTTATTTTATTTAAGTAACCGCATCAGGAGTCCAACCCCTCCGGCGCTCCGCGCCACCTCCCCTTGCAGGAGAGGCAGTGGTTATCGATCGCTTAGCCTCCCCTACAAGGGAAAGTGGCACGCAGTGCCGAAAGGGTTGGAAAATTCAAAGTCAACAAAAGAGCTTAATTTCAAGATAATATTGTATTTTAATAGAAAGGAACATATTTCTCATGTCACACAAACAACCACTGAAAATGCTCGAAAACAGGGTCTGGCGCATCTACCTGGGCGGTCTGCTCCTCGATGAACTGCGCGGCAAGGACGGAGGCGACGGCTGCTTTCCCGAGGACTGGCTCGCGTCCGTCGTGCCCGCGAACAACCCGCCCCGCGAGGACACGCCCGAGCGCGAGGGTCTGAGCCGCGTCGAGCTGCCGGACGGCTCCTCCGCGTACCTCAAGGATTTGATCGACGCCGATCCCGAGGGTTTTTTGGGCGTCGGTCACATCGAAAAATTCGGCGTGAATTTCGGCGTGCTCACGAAGTTCCTTGACTCGGCCGAGCGTCTGCCCATCCAGGTGCACCCCGATAAACAGGCGGCCAAAACGCTGTTCAGCTCCGACTACGGCAAGACCGAATCATGGTACATCCTGAACGGCCGCGCCATAAACGGCGAGGAGCCGTACATCCTGTTCGGTTTTAAGGAGGATATGACGAAGGAGCGGCTCCGCGAGCTGTTTGACGCGCAGGATATCGCCGGAATGGCCGCCGCGATGCACAAGCTTCCCGTCAAGGCGGGCGACGTATTCATCATCGAGGGCGGCACGCCCCACGCCATCGGGCCGGGATGCTTTTTGCTTGAGGTGCAGGAGCCGACCGACTACACCATCAGCCTCGAAAAATGCGACATGCGCGGCGAAAAGCTGCCCGATTTTATGTGCCATATGGGACTCGGCTTCGATAAAATGTTTGACTGCTTCCACTATGAAAAGCACACGCGGCAGGAGCTTTTAGACAAATTCAAGCTTGAGCCGAAGCACCTTGAGAGCGGGGACGGTTATGCGCTGACGGAGATCATCGGCTACGGCAGAACCGCATGCTTCGCGCTGAACCGCCTTGAGGTCAGCGGCGCGTATGAACGCAGAAACACCGGGAAGCCGTATGCGCTCGCGGTCGTCGCGGGCAGCGGCAGCGTCGCGGGGACGAGTGCCAAGAGCGGCGACTGTCTGTTTGTGCCGGCCATGGCGGAGGATTTCACGGTTACGGGAGAACTGACGCTATTGGAGTGTCTACCGCCGTTAGGTGAGTGATTAGGGGCCAGGAATTAGGGATAAGGGGGTTACTCAGGGCGCTTATGTGAAATTATAGGGGACGGCTTCTACGCCGTCCCCTAAACAGGTTCTCAACACATTGTTTATTTGTTTAGCAATTGATTGAAATTATTCATCTCCACGATCTTCGCCACAAGCGCGTAAATAAACGTCAGCACGGTAACAATATTATACCCCAGCGGCTTGCCTTTCCCGGTCTGCGGCATGTTGCCCGCCGATTTTTTGATCGTGAACTCGTCCGCCACCGTGCCGTCGTCCAGCCTGTACAGCTTCATGTTCATCCGGCCCTCGCTGAACGTCAGCACCTGATAGGTCATCACGCCCTCGCCGAGGAAAAACGCGTTCTCAAGATCAAGCACAACCCCCGGGAAAGAGGATGTGTTAACGTGATTGATCGAGGTGTTGCCGAAGTAAATCGCGCCCTTGGGATCGGTGATCTCGCTTTTCCCGAATGTGCTTTGGACTACCCTGCCGCCTTTCAGTACATTGGTTCTGATATAGCGGTGATTGTGCCCGACGATGACGGCGTCCACATCAAAATGGGAGATGATGGGGTCCAGGATCAGCTGCTGCGCCCTGTCCTCAAAGTTTTTCGAGATAGACGCGATGGTCGCGTGGAGGTCATGGTGGAACATCGCGATGCGCCATTTCGCGTCCGGGTTCGCATCGCAGGCCTTTTTGGTGAAGTTGAAATGATCATAGGCGCTGCCGTTCGTGCTGTCATAAACGAGGAAAAGCGCGTCGCCGTAGCGATACCAATAGTCGTCGCCCAGCATACCGCCCAAGAGCGATTTGTAGGCGTTGGGGTTGTTCATGTAATACCTGTAGTGATAGTCCTTTTTGTCGTGGTTGCCGATGCACGTCGCAAGCGGGATACTTTTGAGCACGGGCGGGGCAAACAGGCCGAGATACTCCCGTGCCGCGCCCACGTTCGCATTGTCGCCCGCCGCCATGATGAAATTTACGTCCGGCTCACGCGCGACGACCTTCTCAAGGAATTTGTTCCAGACCATGCCGCTGGTTTTTTCGGTGATTGCGCCGTCCTCGCTGCTCTCAATATGGATATCCGCCACTACGATCACCTTGAGCGCACCCTCCGCGCCGGTTTTGAAGCTGTAAACGCCGCTTTCGTCCAGTGTGGTGGAGCACTGATAGTAGTAAACCGTATCCGGCTCAAGGCCTTTTACCGTCACATAGTTTGTGAGCATTCCCGTAAGCTTATTCAGGATGCTTGTGCCCGTGAACGTGACCGGCTCGCTCATGTCATTGGTGAGACTCAGCATGACGGCGGGATCCTGCGCCTCCGCGCCGCTTTGCCACGCGAAATTCCGCTCGGACTCATTGCTGCCCGGCGTGAGAGCGACGGCGGAGTTCGTCTCGTCGATCTCATTCCATACAGCGTCCCACTGCTCATCCGTCACCTCAGGCGGCGGAAAGCTGAACTCCGCCGCAAGCGCGGAAACAATCCCGCCGCCGCCGAGCAGCGTAAATATAAGTACGATTACCAGCGATTTGATGACTGCTTTTTTCATTTTAACAAGCCCCCTATGTCTTTGTGTTGTAAATTATACCATATATATAGGAGCTTCGCAATAGATTTTATTGACTTTGTATGCTAATCCGTTGTATAATTAATATATAAATCAACCTTAAAAAAACAGGAGGAATAACGCATGAACAAAATCTATACCCAAGGTATGTCTTTCGTGGACGAACACGGACGCGCCCGAATCTTCAACGGCGCGAACATCTGCTCGAAAAATCATAACAGCGACGTCGCGTCGCACACCGTGTTTCCGTATGACCTTGACGATGAGTTCTTTCAGCGGTACGTTTCAGCCGGGTTCAATCTGATCCGCCTCGGCGTCTGCTGGGAGGAGCTTGAGCCTGAAATGGGCGTGTACAACGAAACCTTTTTGAAGTCGGTTGACGAAATTTTCCGCCGCGCCGAAAAATGGGACGTGTACATTTACCTCGACATGCACCAGGATCTCTACGGCAGCTTCGGCAAAGGATTAGGCGACGGCGCGCCGAAGTGGGCGTATCTCAGTGAGCCATATGAACCGAAGCCCGCGAAATTCGTCTGGGCCGAGGGTTATTTCTGGGGCAAGGCCGTTCACCGTGCGTTCGACAATTTTTGGGACAACAAGGATATCGCGTGCAGGGGCGTGCAGGATCGCTTTGCCGACGTCTGGAAAATGCTTGCCGCGCGTTATAAAGACTGCCCCGCGCTGCTCGGATACGACTTTCTTAACGAGCCTTTCCCAGGAAAATCAGGCGGCAAGGTATTCCGCAAGCTGATCATGAGTCTTACGAAAAACATTTTGTTCAACCCGAAAATCAGCGCTTTCGGGATGCTGGGCGACTTGATACATAAGGACAGGCGCGACCAGTTGCTCGACCATCTTCACGGCGGCGTGATCGGGGACATCACGAAAGCGGCGGATAAGCTCATCGGTGAATTTGACCGGGAACGGTATTCCCCGTTTCTGCGCCGCGTGGCAAACGCCGTGCGAGAGGAAACCGATAACGGCATCGCCATATTCGAGCATTGCTATTACAGCAACCTGGGCATCCCTCTCAGCGTCGATCCCATCGAGGTGAACGGCAAACGCGAAAAGCTCCAGTGCTATTCGCCGCACGGATACGATTTTACGGTGGATACCCCGGCTTACAAATTTGCCAATAACTCTCGCATAAAAGCTTTCTTTGACCCCGCGCGGGAAACACAGAAACGTCTGAACGTGCCTGTTATCGCCGGTGAATGGGGCGGCGGGGGAGAGGGCACGGGCTGGTTCCCGCATGTCCGCTTTTTACTGGATTTGTTTGATTCATACCAGTGGAGCCAGACGTACTGGGCCTTTACGCCGTTTACGGACGATGCGCTGCTGGGTGAGTTGAACCGCCCGTATCCCGTGGCCGTCACAGGCGAGATCGGCGGCTACGCGCTTGACAGGGAGAACCGCGTTTTCACGCTGGAATACACGCAGAATGAACCAGTGGAAGCGGAGACGGTCGTTTATGTTCCGGGCGCTCCGGCGGCTGTTGAATGCGGCGGCGAGGTTTTGCTGACGGAAGAAAACGGCGCGGATTTCATCAAAATTAAGACACAACCGGGTAAGCATAAAATTGTGATTCGGCTATAGTGAGTGATGATTTTGAACTACGCTTCAGCCATTCAGTACGTGCACTCCCTCGAAAAATTCGGCATAAAGCCCGGCCTTGAGCGCATATCCGCGCTGTGCCGGGCTTTCGGCGATCCGCAGGACGCCCTGAAGTTCATCCACATCGCGGGCACGAACGGCAAGGGCTCGACCGCGACGATGCTGTCCCGTGTTTTCAGGCAGGCAGGCTGCAAAACGGGCCTGTTTATTTCGCCGTATGTGGTCGATTTTTGTGAGCGCATTCAGGTGAATAACGAAATGATCCCGCGAGACATGCTTGCGGACGCCGTGACGCGCCTGAAGCCCGTTGCCGAAAGCATGAGTGAATCGCCCACGGAGTTCGAGTTCATCACGGCGGCCGCGTTCCTCTATTTTAAGGAAACGACCTGTGATATTGTCGTGCTGGAAACGGGACTCGGCGGGCGGCTTGATTCCACCAACGTCATCAAAACGCCCCTGGCAAGCGTGATAACCTCAATTTCTCTCGACCACATGAACGTGCTGGGCGGCACGATAGCCGAAATCGCGGCGGAGAAATGCGGCATCATCAAGCCCGGCGGGATCACCGTCTCATATCCCGGACAGCAGCCCGGTGCGCTTGAGGTGATCAAAAAAACCGCCGCGGACAAAAATAACCGGCTGTTGATTCCCGGTGCGGACTACGCCGAAATCATAGCGGAGGACATAGGCAAAACCCGGGCGGTCGTCGGCGGGATACCGATGGAAATTCCGTTCATGGGCAGGCACATGGTTCTCAACGCGGCGACGGCGGTCATGGCGGCGCGGGCTGTAGCCGATGACGCGCGAAACGGCTTCACGGTATCGGACGAAGCGATAGCGCGCGGAGTCGCGTCGGCGAAAATGCCCGCGCGGATGGAGGTCGTCTCTGAAAATCCGCTCGTGATCATCGACGGCGGGCACAATGAGGGCTGCGCGTTCGCGTTGAAAAATGTGATCAAACGTCACTTGAGCGGGCGGCGTATCGCCGCGGTGTGCGGCATGATGGCCGACAAGGATTATAGGCGGTATCTGGAAATCACCGCGCCGCTTTTTGATAAGCTCATCGCAGCCGCGCCGGACATGGCGCGAGCGCTCCCTGCGCGTGAGCTGGCGCGGGTTGCGTCGGAGTTTTGTTCCGACGTACAGGCCGTCGGCAGCGCCGAACACGCGCTCAGGCTGGCGCGGGACGCGGCGGGGGAGGACGGCGCGGTTATCGTTTGCGGGTCGTTTTATTTGGCGGGCGAATGCTTGCCGTTGTTGAAATCATGCGCGAAATATGTTAACCTTTGAATGCACATGGAATATACTAAATACGTAAAAACTTAACAATAATGGATAAAAAATGGAATTTGTTAACTGCCCCGAATGCGGCAAGGAGCTATCGGATCAAGCGCAGGCCTGCCCCGATTGCGGCGTTTTGATGACACAGGAGGAGTCTCCTAAAAATATTCATATAGCGTCATTAATATTGTCAGTCATTGGACTTATTTGTTCGATTCTTTTGCCTGCCGTTACATACCCTTGCTCGATAGTCGGCCTTGTGATGGCGATTAAAAACCGCGCCGCGCACAAAATGACGGCAGCGCTCGTTATGTGTATCATAAGTTTGGTGATTGCTGTTGTTAATTCGGTGTGGGGAGCCTATTTGAGAGCGAATGGATTGCTATTTTAGCAAGAAGATTCCAAATAACGACAAAAACCGCGCCGGAACACCTCTCGTCCCGGCGCGGTTCATATTGTTTGTTAGACTAGAAAGGTTTCGCAAAGAAAAGTAAGATTTTAATGAAGAAGTAAACAATAAACGCGAGGAATTTTGGGACACCCATAGCGTCGGCAATCATATTCCGCACGCCTTTCGGGTCGCCGTTGACGGTGTCGGAAAGAAAATCAGTTAACACAGCGTAGACAATACATTCGTCGGCGATAACAGTGTTTGTATCCTTGTCCAGATCGCCCGCGCCCGCAAGCTCTTTCCAGGGAATCGGGGGGAGCTTCAGCCCCAGACCGGCAAGGGCGTTGGCAACAACATCCTCAATTGATCCGCTCAAATCAATGCCGAACGCGCCGCCCAGACCCTCGAAAATCATCGTAAGCTCGCCGTTGTTTTCAACAGCCGCGTTGATAAACGCCGTGAGGTCGTCGCGGTGATAAGCGGCGTTTGGCAGGATGCGGACGATTGTTCCCAAGGCGTCGGCTTCAAGCTCCTCAAGCAGGTCGAGGATCGGATTGAGGATGGCCGCAAGAGCGAAGTCGGCTTTCATTTTTGCGTTGATAGCGTATAAATCGGACATCATTTGGTTGATGGGATTTCCCACGACTCTGATTGCCGCTTGGTACGCAGTCTCAAAATCCTCAAGGGAAAGGATGTTTTTGCAGCCAAGGGCCTCCAGACCGGGGATAATGGCAGTTGCGTAAACACCGTCCTCACCGCGGAAGTTAAGTGTGCGGTGGGTAAGCAGGCGGAGCAGAGGGCGCAGGGCAATACCGGCAGCCTCAATAAAGGACTCGCGGTCGGTCACCCCCCAGTCAAGCTCGCCGTTTGCAATCAGCTCGTCTACGCCGGCCCATTCAAGCGCGGTGTTTGCGGATGTAGCGCCCGTTGTGCCGCCGATTTGAACGGTTTTCAGCGCGGCGGCGACGCTTTCGTATTTCTCCTTCGAGTCAGGGAACGCTTCGATTGAAGAAACAACGCCAAGCGGGCGCAGGAACTGGTGAGACGTGCTGTTTCCCTGGGAAATGTCAAATTCGATCGCGCGCTGCGCAAGCATGATCATATTCACGATGTCGTTGGTGTACAGGCTGTCGGCGATCCCTTTCAATGAATCTCCGATCAGCAGGGGAGCAATACTTTTCACAAGGTACTGCCCGGGCATGGCGAGGTATTTGGCGACGGACGTTTTGTATGGCTGAGTCTTTTCCCACTCGTTCGGATCGTCGGACCGGGCGGCTGCCGCAAAAGGCAGGATAGACATCACCATAACAGCTGTGAGTAACACGCAGAGGAGGTACCTGAGTTTCACTTTTTTCATGATGTTCACCCTTTCTTTGGGCTTTTTACAAAATCCTCCCCACAGGATTTTACAAAAACCCTATTGTATTTCCAGTATAATATATTCAACGAAAAAAGTCAACATCAATATTGAAAATTTGTTACAATGTGACAAAAAACGAGCTAAAATATAGGCGTTATGACGGCAGTGCAATGACGCTCGCTTTTAACTGAATAAACAAGCGCCGGGATGCCTCTTGCCCCGGCGCTTGTTGTGTTATGTTGTGTTGTGCCGCGTTTAACGTCCGATTTCGCGCGCGGTGTCGCGTAACAAGTAGTAAATGCGATTCCAAATACTGTACTGATCATAATTTATGTCTCTGAAAACGCCAGCAATGTCCATCAGGAAGAGGAAGAATCTCTGCATTATAGTTGGCTTTACCACGTTGATTTCAAACGTAGTATATCTTCCGAGATACGCTACATACACGTTATTTTTGCCGACGGTGCCACTTTCGACATAGATGTTTATATCGTAGCCGTTATGCTCAATATAAAAATTATTGTCGCTCCAATAATAATAATCGAAATCGTCAACCTTGACTATTTCGCTTGTGCCGTTAGTGTAATTGATCTTTATTTCCATGCCGGAAATAAAGATGTAGGGCTGGAAATACCTGTTAAACAGCGTACCGCCCGTATAGCCGTCCAGCCGATAGGTATAGTCCGTCCTGTCCGGCAGCTTCACGACCTCAATGCTTTTGACCGGGTTTTCGATAACCTCAACGTCGAGCGTGAACACGGTTTCATTCCCGGACTTAAAGCGAATCTCGTTTGTTCCGATGACAGGCTTGTCATGACTAATTTCAAACTTGTTGTAGATTTCCCAACTTCCCAAAGTAATGACTTTGCCGCCGTCAAACGTAAGCTTGACCTCAAGCTCATAAAGCGATAAATGAAAATAATAATCTTCATCATCATCGCCGTACACGCCGCAGTCATAGTCCATTATGAACGTGTTTTTTGCCGGGTACGAGGTGATTTCGGCTTCTTGTATCGCGCCAAGGAATCCGATTTTCACGTCGAATTCGGCGGCCAACAAACCAAATGCTCTTATCAGAAAATAGTAAGTTTCACCAGCCGTCAAATAACACGGCAGGTAGAAATTCAGGTCAATGCCATTGTCGTCCGAGTAGGCAAGATAATTCCCGTCGCTGTCTAAAAGGTTAATATACGGGTCACAATTGTCGTCCGCTTCTGAATAGATTTCGTACCAGCCTGTTTCATTCGGCACGAACTTGTAAAAGGTGGGGTAGTCATCGGCCACAGTTACCGCAGAAAAATCCCCGGTCACTAATATGGCTTCGCCAAAACTGCCGCCCGGAGCCGCCGATCCCATAACCGCAAATACCGAAAACGCCATGACCGCCGCCAGTAAAACCGCCAAGGTTCTTTTTAACATGGACTTTTTCATGTTAACACATCCTTTACATATTGTTAATTTTTAGTATAAACGATTTGATTTGCAATGTCAATAACAAAACGTAAAATTCAGCGCGCCGCTTGGCCTGAACGCATCTAGCGTCTACAATCCAGCGTCTAGAATCTAAACTGTGGTAAATATTCCCTGTGCGCTTCCTTCATTTCCGTGAAGCACCCAAGAGCCTTCTCCCAGTCCCCGACAAGCGGATGAACAAGCAGCGCGTTCATCGCCGTCTCGTCCGACCCCGTCATCGCCGTCTCGACCGCGTACTTTTCATACGCCTTGACCGCGCGCATCATCGTTTCAATATGGCGGTTCCCGATGTCCGGCACGGGCACCGGCTTCGCGCCGTCCTTGCCGACCGCGGCCGATATCTCCACCACGTCGTCGGGGGCCATGAAGGGCAGCGTGCCGCCGTTTTTGATGTTCACCACATGCGCGTCGCCCTTGTCGTTGGCGATGGAGTCGATGAGCGACACCGCCGCCAGCGAGTACTTATGTCCGCCGCGCTTGTCAAGCAGGGCGGGCTTTTCATTCATGTTCACGTCCGAATACAGCCGCAGCAGCTCCTCCTCGATCTCCATGCAGACCTGCGCGCGGCTCTTTTCGTCCGCCAAAAGGTGCTCGAGTTTTGCCGCGCGGCAATAAAAATACTGCAAATACGATGACGGAATGGCCCGGATCGCTTTCAGCGTTTCCAGGGAAAAGCCGTCGTCGCGGATATTTTCCATGACCTTGGGTGAGAATCCCGTGCGGATCATTTCCAGCAGTAAGTCAACGCCACCCTTTTTTACCGACGTTATCCAGCTGAGATGATTCAGCCCGACGTAGGTGATCTCGCTGTCATCCCCGCATATCTCGCGCGTGTCGTCCAGCATGTTAATGGGCACGTTGCACAGGCCAATGTTTTTTACATTTGTATGATTCAGGACAAATTCCGTGATGATGCCCGACGGATTCGTGAAGTTAATGAGCCACGCGTCCGGACATATTTCCTCAATTTTTTGACAAATATCCCGCATGACGGGAACTGTGCGCAGCGCCTTGAAGAAGCCGCCGATGCCCGTGGTTTCCTGTCCGATGAGGCCGTATTTGAGCGGGATGGTTTCGTCGAGGTGGCGGGCGGGCAGCTTGCCCACGCGTATCTGCGTCACGACGAAGTCCGCGCCCGTAAGCGCCGCGCCGAGGTCGTCCGTCAGCAGCGTTTCGCAGTCAAGCCCCGCCTTTTCAAGCATACGCACGCACAGCCCGCCGACGATTTCCCGCTTACGTTCGTCGATGTCCATGAACGTGATCTTGCGCAGTTTAAGCGAGCCGCGCGCCTTGATAAAACCGTCCACCAGTTCGGGGCAGTAGGTGCTGCCGGAGCCGATGACCGTTACATTGATTTCTTTCACGAATATTCCTCCCAAAAAATTTATGTCAGCCTACGCGTTAAACTCCTGTAAAATCCAGTTTATACACCCGACCACGGGCGGCTTGTCCAGTTTGATATATCTAAACCTCCGCTCCGACCGCGCCGCTACTTTCGCCTTGATCATATCAAGATAAACAGCCGACGGCAGCTTCGTCAAAATCGAGCCGGACAGAACCACCTCGATCTCGTCCCCGTCAAACTGTAACCCTGTTGCGTGGGCGAGGATGAGCGCCGCGCTGCGCTCCGCCATCATATCGCAGATGTTTTGGCAAGCGGCGTCGCCTGAGTTGAGCGCGTCGAAAAAGAAGTCGATCAGAGCCCTGATGTACGTTTCGGCGTTCCCGCCGTCAAGCTCCGCGACGCTGCCCAGAAATTGCTCCCGCGTCTCTATTCCGAAGCGCTCGTAAAACATCGCGGTCAGCGCGGTTCGCCCGAGGCCCAGATACACATCGTCGTAAATCGCGCGGTAGGCCATCGTCGCGATCCAGTGGCCGTTGCCCATGTCGCCGGAGAAGTCGCCGAGTCCCGCGAGCTGGAGCATACGCCCCGTTGAGTCAATGGCATTGCAGCAGGTCCCGGTGCCGTTGTTCAGCCCGATCGCCGCGCCGCTTATGCTGCCCGCTTTCACCACGATGAAGCCGTCGTTGTAAATCGCGAAATCGCGCAAACCGAACCGTTCAAGCCGCGCGCGCATCTCGTCGTGCTGGAACGGGTGGTCGATCCCGGCCAGGCCCATCAGCGTGAACCGCGCGTCCGCAAGGCTTATGCCCGCTTTCGCCGCCAGGGCGTTCAGGCCGTCCCATATGATTTGCGCCGCCTCGCCGAAGGAACCGTCCATGTTTTCGTGGTTGCTGCCGGGGCCTGACCAGTCGGCGAGGATGTTTTTGTTTTCGTCGAACAGGGCGTAGCAGGTTTTTGTGCCGCCGCCGTCGACGCCGATGTAGTGGGGCATTTTGTTGTCCTCCTGTTTTTATCATGTACAGCTGAAGAAAATGCTGATTATCGGTTGTACTCATCAATGAGCAGACTATAATTTAGATTATCGAGTTTTTCACCTCTAAAATAAGCGGCTTTACGTTCCCGTCCTTCCAGAATAAAACCCAGTTTTTCCAGTACTTTTTGTGCGGGAATATTAATTTCCATAGTGTTGGCAGTGATTCGCTCAAACCCCTGATTATTAAAACCATACTCTAATATGAGGCGTAACGCCTGAGTGCCATAACCTTTGCCGCGATTTTCAATTTTAGCCATACCCATTCCAAGCGAACAGGAACGGTTGACTCTGTCTATACTTTGTAAAGCAACATCGCCGATTACCGTTCCGTCGTTGAGAAAAATTCCAACACGAATATTTACACCAGATTTGAGCAGCCGCTGTATTTCGTCAAACCATTCGTCAGAATTTTCAACAGACCAGCCGAATAGAGTTGTTTCGACAGGATTATCAAAATCGTATTCGTCATCCTCGCATATTTTTTTACAATCCTTGCGTTCAAGCGCGGCAAGATATATGTCTTTTCCTTGTAATTTAATCATTTATTCAACACCCCAAAATATAAATTTTCTACGCTTCCGGGAAAAAGTCCTCACAAACCTCGTCAAGGCAATACCGCCCGCGCCGGTACGGCTCCCTGTCAATCCACATCCCGTTCGTGAAGTCCGGCACAGGCACAGGCATACTCCCCATCGCGATGGACTGCTCCGACAAACACGTAACCGCCATCCACGCCGCGCTGTCATACACGTCTATCGGCGAAGTTAAATTGTTGACCGCCGCCTCCGCGAACGCCGACAGCACAAGATAATCCATGCCGCCGTGCCCGCCCGCGTGGATGCCGTCCCGGGCATACTGACGCCAAAGCGGGTGCTCGTATTTTTCGCGGATCGGCGGGAAAGGCTTCCACTCCTCGCCGTCCTCGTGGAACTCGTCAAGATAAATTTCACCGCCTGAGCTTGTTTCCTTGAACACGCCGTTCGTGCCCTCAACCACGTAGTTGCGCGAGTACGGCCGTGGAGACGAGCAGTCATGGGTCAAAACGATGGTTTCGCCGCCCGCGCACTTGATCATCGTCGTCACAACGTCGCCCTGGTTGAACGGGTAATCGGCCAGATCGTAGTCCTCGCCCAGATTTTTCTTGATCCACGCGTTAAGCCCCCGGGACTTGCTTGCCATGGAGCACAGCGTCAGAAAGCGATTGCCGCGGTTGATGCCGATGAGCTTGCTGATGGGGCCGAGCTGGTGAGTCGGGTACAGCTCGCCGTTGCGGTTCATGAAGTTATAGAGCCGCCCGTGACGGTTCTCGCGTCCCAGGCAGATCTCATGGCGCAGGTCGTGGCGGTAGCCGCCCTCCAGGTGCACGACCTCACCGAACACGCCGAGCCGCTTCATATTGTAGATTGCCATTTCGTTTCGGTCATAGCAACAGTTTTCCAAGAGCATACAGAACTTGCCCGTCTCCTCCGATGCGCGGACCATCTGCCAGCATTCTTCGACAGAGGCCGCGCCGCCGACCTCGAAAGCCACGTGCTTCCCCGCGCGCATGGAGTCAACCGCGATGCACCCGTGGGTGATCCACGTTGTGCAGCACAGGACGGCGTCGATATCATCGCGGGCGAGCAGCTCTTTGTAGTCAAGGTACACGGCGGCGTCCGTGCCCTGCGCCTCTTTCACGATCTCGGCGCCGCGCCGCGCCCTGTCCTCGTATTTATCGCACACGGCTATGACGTTCACCCCCGGCACCGCCATAAGCTCCCGGAGCATTCCCGCGCCGCGCCCGCTTATGCCTATTACGCCGAAATTTGCGTTTTTTGTTTCCATAAAAACGACCATCCTTTATAAAGATGATTTAGTATAACATGCGGGGCGGGGGTTTTCAAGCGGTTTACGAGTAAAAATCACAGAAGCGCTATCAGGTCATGAAAAAGCCGCGATCGCGACATTAACAAATAGCGCATCTGCAGCAATATTTCTTGACAAATTATATATTTAATTTTTTTTCTCTGCGTGGACTCCGACCAAACCTCTTTCGCGTCGATCCACCCGGTCACGTATGACTCGACCGGCGTTTTTCCGATGTTGGCGGCGGTATTGGTGATCCGCAGCCGCCCGTTGACAACCTGACCGTCATACAGGTAAAACGTGCCGGACCTTTTCCCTGCGCCGGCCTTGTCCGTTGACGACGTATACAGCGGCGCGTCAGACAGCCGTATAACCGTTCCGGCTTTGAGGGTGGCGCTTGCCGGGGACGGAGGCGCGGCGGGCGCGGTGGCCGTCGTGCCGAACGCGGAAGCGGGGTATGTAATCCAGTCGGCCATGCCCCATGTGTCCCAGCCGCCCGCCGACAGCTTAGTCTTGACGACGCCGAAATCAAAGCCTTTTGCCTCGATGACCAACCCGCCGCCAACGTACACGCCGATGTGCTCCAGCTTGCGGAAAACGAGCACGCCGGGGATTTCGGGGATCGTGGTGATCGTCCCGCGCCGTGAACACAGCTTCAGCATACCGCTCACGTTGACGTCCTGCGCGGAGACGTAAACAGGATCAGCCGTAAGCGTTTCGCGCCAGCGGTACGCCTTGATCAGCCCGACACAATCGTGCACGCGCTTGCCCATGTGCTTGGCTTTGGCGGTTGCTTGACGCGCCGCGCTGTATTGCTCTGGGTACTGTTTTGCGGAAGCGGCAAGGCGTTCAGGCGTCGCAATGCGCCCGAAGCCGCCCCACCAGTACGGCAGGCCAAGCTGCGCTTCGCAGTAGGCCGCAAGGCCGGTGTTTGTTTTGGTTGACATAATAAAATCATTCCTTTCAAAATGGAAATAACAAAACCGCCTGTTTTTCACAAGCGGCTCAGATAAATATTGACTTTTTTCGGCGAATATCTTATACTGTTTACGGTAGCTTCGGCTGCCGCGTGGTGGCGAATACTAAATCTTTAGAGATTTAGTGCGGCCCGTAAGCGGTGGACGGTTAATCCTGCCCCCGAAAGGGGGAATGTGTTATGTACATTACGTTACAAGAGCTTTTGGCCTTTGTCTCAGTAATTCTCGGCGTTGTGAAACTTGTGTTGTACATCGTCGATAGACATAATAAAAGGAAATAACCGCTGCCCCTCTAAAAAGTAGCGGTTATTTTTAATCCTGCATGTTAGGGGGCAACCGTCTATCGGCCACGCCACCTTTTTGTACCTTTAGTATATGCTAAATCAGCGAAAAAGTCAAGCGTTTTCTTTGACGCTTGGCTTTAGTCTCGCCGCCAGCTCCTCATTCTCCGTCTTAAGCGCGTTGATCCTATCACGCTTGCACTGCCGCTCGGCGTGGAGCGCGGCCATATTATACGGCGGTTCCTGCCCCGCAGCGGCGTACTCCGCAGCCTTGATAATCTTGTAGTCTGACGCCGCCAGCGTCTTTTCGTGGTTCGCGATGCTTTTTTTGTTCATGGCGATCCTGAGCCGGAT
>Ga0123353_10000328_pt1 | contig 58613 bp, 64 predicted proteins | sample TergutLab28metaG_3_FD_92763 | JGI IMG/M metagenome (GOLD analysis project Ga0123353, IMG submission 92763) | Labiotermes labralis P3 segment gut microbial communities from Petit-Saut dam, French Guiana - Lab288 P3 | ecosystem: Host-associated > Arthropoda: Insects > Digestive system > Gut ... | reverse complement strand
TTATCTCGTCTACGACAACGAATTCCATCCCAGGGACACATGTCGCCATGTATCTATTTAAGTAATTTCTCACGCAAGCTCTGCTTCCTTCTAAAGTACAGCAGAGTATAGCAGATATAAAAATAAAAATCCCGTCATTTTCCGTATGGATTGTGACGGGAAAAATATAGAGACGCACAGCCATGCGTCTGCACAATAACGCAGCGCTGCAGAGGAGACGCATTGCCATGCGTCTCTACTATACCCTCACTCCACCAAAAAGCACCCCGTAAATGTCATCGTGCCCGGGCCGTAGTTGTATTTCAGGCCGTTGGCGGTGCAGGCGTCGGACACCACCAGGCCGAAGGCCTCCATGGAGGTGAGGGCGTCCTCGGGATGGCGGCAGGGGGCGGCGGGGTAGGTGCAGGCCCCGCACAGCTCGCACGCGCCCGCGCCCAGGGCCAACAGGCGGGGATAGTCCTCACGCAGCATTTTATGCAACGCATGAAAGCGCCGCATATGTTCCCGCCCGATCTCGACCATGCCCTCCAGGTCGAACTCGTCCTCCGGCGTCCCGGTGGTCTGCACCAGGATGCCGGATTTGTATTTCGCCAGCAGTGCCCTGTTCTCCTCCAAGCTGGGGCAGGCGGGGGGGCAGGTCCAGGACTTGCCATAGTGCCTGCAGCGGTCGGCGGCGCACATATCGCGCACCTCCTGGCGGGGGAGGAGGGTGGCGGCATCCAATGGCCCGGCGCTGGTGAAGCCGAAAGCGAGGGCCCGGGCGGCGAAATCAGATATGTTCATCAAAACCAAATCCTCCAAACCCAGCCCAGCGGCCAGCGCACAATGCCGGCGCACCAGTAGAGCAGCTTGAACGAAACGGACAGTATCCTCTGCCAGAATGCGCCTATGGTCTCCAGAGGGGTGGGCGGCTCCTCCTCAACCGGGAGCAGCACGAGGTTCGCGTCCGTCTGCGTCTTGTCCTCTATGCGCAGGAACTGCGGGTATTTCGGGTGGTCGAAAACCGTGTCCTCGCCCGGGGGCGCGGCCAGCCACCACTCGTACCAGCCGTTGAGGAAATAAAACCCGCGGTGGACCATATCCCGCACGAACCAGGTGTGCTCCGGCAGGGCGCAGGCGGAAGCGTCAAGCTTCCTGTCCGGGGAGAGGTGATTGTGGCCGTCGTCCAGCGCCTGCGTATAGCCCGCCGGGAGCCGTTCCCCGAAGGGCGCGGCGACAGCGCCGAGGGAGGCCTTCCCCACGGCGACCATGCCGTCGCTGGAATAATCTTTTTCCATGCCGAGGGGCAGCAGCGCCATGTCGTAGCCCGTCACGACGGCGACCTTGATTTTTTCGCCCGCCTCTTGCAACACCTCCCCCGCACGCTGCAGCAGCGCGTGGTAGCTGTCGATTTTTTCGAGGAAGCCCAGTTCCTCGTACTCCGGGTGGCCGTCGATGAGCCGCGCCCTGGCCGAAGGGTAGTCCTCCGGCGGGCACCAGGCCCACACGCCCGGCCAGGCGGCGTAGGTTTTGCGGGTGACCTCCTCGTAGATCCTGTCGAAGGCGGCCTGGGGCAGCAGGGAGGTGCTCACGGCCCCTATGTTCGTCAGGCCGAGCAGGTACAGCCCGCGCGTCAGGCCCAGCACGACGTCGTTCACCGCGGGGGGCAGGTCCAGGGAGTAGAGGTAGTCCAGCGAGCCCGCGTTGCGGGGGTTCATGGCGTAGTCGGCGTTCAGAAAATTGCCGACCAGCTCCATGCCGAATGTGGCGGGCTGGCTGAAGACGACGCTCAGCGCGTCCGGATTATCCGCGCCGAGGACGTACTTTTCCACATAGGCCAGCAGCGGCGAGCTGGAGCCGGAGATGCTGTTGATATGTACGTGCTCGTGCCCCGTGTGCGCCTTGATGAACTGTACATAGTCGTTGAGCTCGTCCGCGATGTCATAGGGGCTCTGCCGCCAGTCGAAGGGGAACCTGTAAAAGGCCTCTCCGAACGGGCGCCAGTAGAAGGCTTCCCGGTGGTCCATCTTCATCACCCACTCGTGGCCCACGGTCACCCGCTGCAGCTGTTTGACGCTGGTGCCGTCCGGCCGCATTTCGAGGGGGCCGATCCATGCCCAAGCCGCCTCGATGAAGGCGTCCAGGAACGCGCTGGGGTTGAAGGTCAGCAGCGAGGGCAGCACGTCGTCCAGCAGCGGCGGGACGAAATCGCGCACGAGGTTGTCCAGCATATCGATGCCGTAATACCACATTTCGTCCGGCAGGCCGTAGTTTTCGGTCAGCGCCCCGTGCCCGCCGGAGAGCAGGATCACCGGCACGGCGTCGCAGCCGCAGTACGGCGCTGGCTCATTTGCCTCTTCTTCGGCAAAAACGGACACCGCGCCCGGAACGGCGAGGAGCATGGCCGCGCACAGCAGCAGCGCGAGCAGGATAGAGAGTGTGCGTTTCATTGGGATCACTCCATTTCTTGTTGAGTCAAAAAAGCATAGCTGCCAGATGCGTCCGTGAAGACGTGACGCCTGCGGCGACAGTGCCCACGGCCCCTATGGCCTTTGTGGCCGTAGCACTGCTCCCTCACCGCTGCGGCGGAGCTCCCTCACGAGGGAGCCGGGGGATTGAGCGGGAGCCCGCCATCCCTACAGCCAGCCCACCGCCAGGGCGAACATGCCCTGGGCGGCGTAGTAGGGAACCATCACCGTGAAGGAGAGCACGGGCCGCATCTTTTTCAGCGGGCCCTGGCCGAACATGTTCATGAACAGCGAGGCGTCCGAGACGGCGAAGAGGATGCCGGGGAAGCGCATCCAGCGCCCGAGCTGCCCGCCCCGGGCCGAAAGGCTGAGCGTCGCCAGCATCATCGCGCCCAGCACCAGGCCGTAGACCGCCAGGGGGAGCATCAGCCTATCGAGCTTGATCAGCTCAAACCTGTTGAGCAGCAGGAAGAACATCGGCACGATGGGCAGCAGGGCGATGAGGTGCCACTGGACGTCCCCGTAGGACAGCAGCAGCACGATATACAGCAGATGCCCGAGGAAGAACGGCGCGCCCCCCAGCACGAAGATAAAACGCCGGTATTTTTCGTCCACGAAGAGGTCAAGGCCCAGCACGACGTCCCCCACCATGCCCAGCACCAGCGCGCCGAGCATCAGGGCGGCCTGGGCGTTCATCTCCTCGCGCTGTGCCGCGGCCCAGAAGGCCGTGAGGCAAAAGAGCATGGAGGAGGCCATCTTCGCCGCGAAGCGCCCCTTCTCCATCCCCAGGTTGCGCAAAATCGCCGTGACGATGGCGGCCGCCACGCTGGCGATCGCCGGGATATATAACGCTGTCATACAAACCCGCTTTCCAATTCTTAATGCATAATTCTGAATGCTTAATGATCTTTCGCGCAGATCGTTCCCTCATTAAGCATTATGCATTAAGCATTAAGCATTATACGCTCAGCAGCCCCGCGTCGATCACAAACTGCCCGCCGGTGACGTAGCGCGCCTTTTCGCTTGCCAAATAGAGCACCAGCCCGGCCACGTCCTCGCTCTCGATCCAGGGGACGGGCTGGAGGTTCCCCGCGCTGGCCTCGGCTATCTCCATGGGGGTTTTGCCCTCCAGGGCGGCCAGGCCGTCGTTCATGGGGGTGTTCACGCCCGTGGGATGGATGCTCACCACGCGGATGTTCCAGGGGGCCAGCTCGATTGCCCAGGACTTCGTCAGGCCCGTGAGGCCCCATTTCGACGCCGCGTAGTGGCTCAGCCGCCTGCCGCCGCGCAGGCCCATCACGCTGGAATTATTGATAATCACCCCGGCGTTTTGCGCCTTCATGACCGGAACGACATGGCGGGCCACAATCATGGGGCCCTTGAGGTTGATGTCTATCATGGCGTCCATTTCAGTGTCAGTCATCTTGTCAATTTCAGCGTAGGCGCAGATGCCCGCGTTGTTGAACAGAATGTCAACGCGCCCGAAGGCGGCCATGGCGGCATTCGCCGCGTCTGCGACGGCTTTGTCATCGCGTACGTCGCCCATGGCAATGACGCACTTGCGCCCCAGGGCCTCGATCTCGCCCTTGAGGGACTGGAGCTCATCACAGGCCTCACAGGCGTAGGCGGGGTATTCGATCTTTGTGCCGAGGTCAAACGCGAGGATCGACGCGCCCTCTCTGGCCAACGCAAGGGCCGTTGCCCTGCCCTGGCCGCGCGCCGCGCCGGTGATGAAGGCGGATTTGTTGGTGAAATCTCCCATGCCGACTCCTCCAATGATGGTTTTGTTTATGCCACGGCGGGGCAATGCCTCGCCCTGCGAGGGTTCCGCCAATGGCGGCTAAATCCAGCGCCACAGGCGCAACACTCGTAGGGCGTCGCATCGCAGCGCCGCTGGCCACAGATAAAATTCGAGGCGTTATCAGATCCCTGCCCTCACCTGAGGGATTCCAGCCCCGCCAGCGCGAACATCTTCTGCGTCACGATTTCCACCGGCTCGGTTCTGCCGCACTCGAAGACGACATAGCCGCTGTAGCCGGTCTCCGCGATGGCGGAAAACACGTTTTTATAGTTGATCTCCCCCGTGCCGGGCTCCTTGCGGCCTGGGACGTCGCCCACGTGGAAGTGGCCTATGACGCTGATGTACTTCTGTATGGTGTCGATGAGGTTGCCCTCGGTGATCTGCTGGTGATAGATGTCGTAGAGCAGGCGCACCTGGGGGGAGCCGACCTCCTTGACGATCCGCGCGCCCTCCTCGGTGCTTGTCAAATAATAGCCTTTATGGTTGACAAGCACGTTCAGGGGCTCCAGCACCAGCTGGACGCCGGTGTCCTTGATCACGGGCAGGGCGGCCTTCAGCGCCGCCACAGCGTTCGCGTGCTGGATTTCACGGGAAACGTCATTGCGCTCGTTGCCGGTGGTCACGACGATGGTCGTGCACTTGATTGCCTGCGCGGCCTGGACGGTCTCCTTCATCGCCTGCACGAAGGCGTCTTTGGCGTCCTCGTAGACGATGCCGTGGGTCCACTTCATCAGCTCCATCACGGCCTTGTCGGCCGATTGCACGATGATGCCGGAGATGTAGCAGCCGGTCTCGTCGCTGGCCGCACTGGCGGCAGTCAAATCCTCCCCGAACCAGGACAGCGGCTCGATGGCCTTCCAGCCCAGGGCCGCCGCCGCGCGGATTTTCTCGGCGTAGGAACCGGGCACCCACCCGCCGGAACAGGACAGTGTAAACATGCGTTTCCTCCTTCTGAACAGGCGGTATTTCAGCCGCCTGAGTAGGTATTTCAGGTTCATTTCATACCCCAAATCTTTGTCACCATTCGGAATTCAATAGGTCCAGAATTTCTTTGGAGTGCTCTTTCCAGTATGCGGCCCTCCATTCATCCCCGTAGGCAAAGGCGAAGGCCTCCAGCACGGAAACCATGCTGAGCCGAAACGACATGCTGGCAAGAAGACAGTACAGGCCGATGGGATTATCAAGGCCTTTCGCTTTAATGATATGCCCGGCATCCTCTTTATCTATAGGCCGGGTGCTGGATAGCTTCATGCCCAGCAGATATTCGATAGTCACCCGATCAACTGTAAGATTGCTCAAGCCGTGCAGCTTTTCGCAATACTGTGAATCGGGCCAATCGCTCATGGCGGACACGGCGTTGTTCAGCCAAATCGTTCTTCCGGTGTTGATATCGAGAAGCGCACCCACCCTGCGTATGAGCAAGTCTATCTCCTCGTTCGACTTGTAGAACGCATCGACGTCAATCGTGCCGCGAAAGCCCATCCGCTGCAGGAGATAGCCGCCGCAGCAGATGATGTGCAGTGAAAGATGATGCAGAGCCAGCATGTCATTCAACGCCTGGAAGGCCGCCTCAAAGTCAATATACTTGCTCACCGTCCCGCAATCTCCTCTCTATCTCCAATATTTCGGCTTTGCCGCGCGGTGTCCGCAGCTTGACGACATACGCATTGGTGGGTGTACCAGGTGTGATGGCCTCAGACAGGATTGTTTTTTGGAATGGCGTGATTCTTTTCTCCTGCATGATCCGGGCTATGTCTTTTTCTGAAAATATATGGCCGGATGGGTTTACCCATTTGCTCAAGTATCTAAGCCACAGCACAAAGTCGCCGCCCGCGTGCTCGGACGCCAAGATGGTATACCGAACTGTTTGGCTGCGCGGCATATCGATATCGGCCATCGCTCTCCCTCCCGGTTGTTTTTCTCTCACAACTTGACTACCTGCCCCGTCTCCATCGATTCATTGCAGGCAAGGCACAGGCGCAGGGTCTTCAGTGCGTCTTCGTAGGGCGAAAGAATAGCAGATGTGTCGCCGGTCTTCACGGCGTCGATGAACACTCTATTCATGGTGGTCTGCCAGTCGGCGGCGCGCTTCCAGTAGGTGATGTTCTCCGTCCTGGTCTCCAGCGTCACCTTGTCGCGCAGCTTGTAGCGTATCGTCCTATCTGCGCAGTGAATGTTCATGCCGCAGACGTAGCCCGGCGAGCCCTCGCCGAGATAGCAGCCCGAGAACAGCGTGGCCACCACGCCGCTTTCCATGGTGATCACCGCCGAGGAGTAGTCGTGCAGGTCGTAGCCCTCCATCGCTATGATGCCGCGGCCCCCGGAACAATAGACCGAGGCCGGTTCGCCGAAGAGGAAGCGCAGCATATCGAAGATGTGGATGTTCTGCTCCAGCAGCTGGCCGCCGCAGGTGGCGTACTTTGGGTACCAGGGCGGGCCGGGCAGGCCGCCCACCCAGGCGCCGTCCACCAGGCCGACCTTGTGGCCCGCCATCCAATCGCGGGCCTGCTCCACCAGGTCAAGATAGCGATCCTGAAAGCCGATACAGGTGACGAGATTCTTTGCTTTTGCTGACGCACAAATCTCCTCGGCCATGGCCATATCGAGCGCCATGGGCTTCTCCACGAACAGGTGTATGCCCCGGGCGATGGCCTCCCGCTCGATGGCGCCGTGCCCGTCCGGGGATACGCAGACGTAGAGCACGTCGGGCTTGGCGTCGTCGAGCATTTCGATATAGCTCTCATAGGCCTTGCCCTGCCCTGTTTTGGCTTGCTTTTCGATGGCCCGCTCGGGGATCACGTCCATGAAGCCCACCAGTTCCACGTCGCCGAAGTTCCCCAGCCGTTCGATGTGCGTCCACGAGCGCCCGCCCGTCCCGACAAATGCGATGCGGATTTTTGCCATTGTGTGATCCTCCTAAATGATTTTCATAAATTTAGTATACGCTCCCGCGTAGTTCGTCTTGAACCCATAACAGCCCATTTCGGGCAGCCGCGCCCACCATGCCCGGGTGTCCATCAGGTTGGCCAGGGCCGCGATACCGCGCGCCTCCAGCGCGCGCACGTCCTCGACCGTGAAGCGCCCGGGGTCAAGGCCTATCTCGAAGAGATCCATGTCTTCCATCTCTTCGAGAATGTCTTCATCGATCCGGCGCAGGTTGGCCCCCAGGCGCAGCCCGGCGGGCTTGCCCTCACGGGCGGCGAACATCTGCATCTCGGCGATCTGCACGGGGTGCCCCGAGAACACGATGCAGCGCCCCAGGGCCCGGTGGCCGTCCAGCAGGGCGAAGACGGGCTTCGCCAGGCCGTCCGCGCAGATTTCGATCTCGGCCTCCATGGTGGCAGGCGTTTCGTCGGCGAACCAGTCGAGGAAGTCCGCCAGCCGCATGAGCTTTGCCATGCGCGGCTCTTTTTCATAGGCCTTGACATAATCGAGGTTGTACTCCTGCCCCAGCACCCGCCCGGGCAGCAGGGCCAGGAACTCGTTTTCGGCCTCCCGCGAGGGCTCCTCGGTGACGGTATGGTTGGCGTAGGGAATCTCCATCCGCGACAGCGCCTCCCAGTCCAGGTCTTCAACACGCGCGATGCTGTGCTTGGACGGATGTCCGCAGGTCAACCGTGTCAGGTTCGGGTCGTGGATCACAACGGGCACGCCGTCGCGCGAGAGCCGCACGTCCAGCTCTATGCCCTCCAGCCCCAGGGCCACGGCGGCCTCGAACGCGCCCAGGGTGTTCTCCGGCGCGGCCTGCGTCACGCCCCGGTGGGCGAAGCGGCGGGGGATGTACATGATGTGGCCTCCTACCTGTTAAACTGCGCCTCCACCACGCTGCCGCCCGCGTATTGCTTGCGCAGCTTGGGCTTTTCGATCTTGCCGGTGGCGTTGCGGGGCACGGGGGCGAAGATGAGCTTGCGCGGGCGCTTGTAGCGCGGCAGCTCCTTGCAGAACTCGTTGATCTCCTCCTCGGTGCAGTCCATGCCGGGCTTGATTTCGACAATCGCGCAGGCGATCTCGCCCAGGCGCATATCGGAGAGGCCGATGACGGCCACGTCTTTTATCTTGGCGTGGGCGCGCATGAAATCCTCGATTTGCACGGGATATAAATTCTCGCCGCCTGTGATGATGACGTCTTTTTTCCTGTCCACCAGGTAGATGAAGCCGTCCTCGTCCTCCCGGGCCATGTCGCCCGTGTGCAGCCAGCCGTCCCGCAGAACCGCCGCCGTCGCTTCCGGGTCCTTGTAATATTCAAGCATCACGCCGTCGCCCTTCACGGCCAGCTCGCCCACCTCGCCCCGGTTGACCGTTGCGCCCTGTTCATCCACGATTTTCGTCTGCCATTTGTAGCCCGCGACGCCGATGGCCCCGACTTTATGAATATTTTCGACCCCCAAATGCACGCAGCCCGGGCCAATCGATTCTGACAGGCCGTAGTTGGTGTCGTAGTCGTGGCCGGGGAAGCGCTCCTTCCAGCGGCGGATGAGGCTGGGCGGCACGGGCTGCGCGCCTATGTGCATCAGCCGCCAGCCCTTTAAATCATAGTCGCCGAGTTTGAGCTCGCCGGAGTCGAGGGCGTCTAAGATGTCCTGCGCCCAGGGCACCAGCAGCCAGACGACCGACGCGCCCTCCCAGGAGGCCGTTTCGAGGATCCAGCGGCTCTGGGTGCCCCGCAGCAGCACGGCGCGCCCGCCCGAGAGCAGGCTGCCGAACCAGTGCATCTTCGCACCCGTGTGATACAAGGGCGGGATGCACAGGAACACGTCGTCGTGGGCCTGCCCGTGGTGGGCGTGCTCCACCTCGCAGGAGTATACCAGGGCCAGATGATTGTGCAATATCGCCTTGGGGAAGCCCGTGGTGCCCGAGGAGAAGTAGATGGCCGCCACATCCGCGTCGTGCAGGGTGACGAGGGGCGGCTTGGCGCTGCACTTGGAGGCCAGGGCGTAGGGCAGGGCGTAGACAGGGCGCTCCCAGGGCTCGCCCACGAACAGCTGCATCCGCAGCTTGACCTGCTCCTGGATGGCGTTCATGCGGCTGACGAACTCGGGGCCGAAGATGAGAATATCGACGTCGGCCAGTTCCAGGCAGTAGGCGATCTCCTCCGCCGAGTATCGGAAATTCATGGGGACGACCACCGCGCCGGATTTCAGCACGCCGAAGTAGATGGGCAGCCACTCAATGCAGTTCATCATGAGTATAGCCACTTTCGTGTCCCTCTTAACTTCATTTTGAAGGAGGTAATTGGCAAACTGGTTGGCCTGCTCGTCGAAGGCGTGCCAGGTGAGGGACTTGCGGTAGCCAGAGTGGAAGTTGCGCTCCACCAGGGACATCTCCTTCCAGTCCCGCTTCTGCCGTTCGAGCTCCTTGATTTCGGGGTTGACCTCCACCAGGGCGACCTCGTCGCCGTAGTGCGCGGCGTTGCGCGCCAGGAATTCCGTGATGGGCATGGCGTTTCTCCTTATGGATAAGTTTTGCTTGATTTTTCGGCGGTAGTAGAGTATTATAGTAACATGGAATAAAGAAAATGTCAAACAATAATCCTGCGGAAGGAAGGAGGAATTTTGTGATTGCGCCATATGACGCCCAGGCAGTCCTGCACATGAAAAAATGCTGTGATGAAATACGGGAAACGCTGGCGCTCTGCGAAAACGACGATCGGCACTTTTGCAAAAATCCTACGATCGGAATGCGGTCGCCTGGAGCTCAATGTGTATAGGCCGCCTTTCCGAAAATACTGTGGGGGTGCGAATGCAAAAAAACATAAAGATGGTCGTCACCGACCTCGACAACACGCTGCTGAACAACAGCTCGGAAATTTCAGATTACACAAAATCAATCCTGGCGCGCTGCCGCAGGCGGGGGATCAAGATCGCCTATGCCACCGCCAGGGACGCCGGGGCCACCGACCGGGCCATGAACGCGCTGTTCGACGGCGCCGTGTGCAGCAACGGCGCGCAGGCCTACATAGGCGATGCGCTCATCCACAGCCGGGTGGTCTCGCCGGCGCACCTGCACGGCTTGCTCGCCGCCGCTGAAGAGGCCGGGATAGAGCTGGACATCGAGCCCGAGCGCATCCTGGTGATCGACGCGGACGAATCGCTGGACGCGGCGGCGATTATCCGGCGGCATTTGCCGGAGGAGCTGCATTTGCTGGTACGCGAGCAGGGCCTTGTCCTGGTGGTGCTGCACCGGGAGGCCTCGAAATCCGGGGGCACGGCCGCCCTGGCGGCGCACTGGGGGATAGCGCCCGCCGAGATCGCCGCCTTCGGCGACGACACAATAGACATCGACCTGCTGGCATACTGCGGCATAGGCGTGGCCGTAGCCAACGCCCCGGCGCAGGTGAAGGCCGCGGCGGACTTTATCTGCGGCTCAAACGAGGAGGACGGTGTGGCGCGGTGGATTGAGGAGCATGTGCTATCAATCCCAACAAAAAGAGATTGAAATGGGCGCAAGCATATGCTATAATCAATAAAACCGGGCGTGAGATGGGGGTGCGCATGGGCCTGGCATTCAAAAACGGCAAATTCAAGATCATGCAGATCACCGACATCCAGGATACGGCGGACCTGGACGGGGAGACGCTGCGCCTGATCGGGGCGGCCCTGGACAGGGAGCGGCCCGACCTTGTCGTCCTCACGGGCGACCAGGTGAAGGGCTACGCCCGTTCGATGAAGAGCGAGGAGAACGTCAAAAGAGCCATACGGCAGATCGCAGCGCCCTTCGAGGCCAGGGGCGTCCCCTTCACCCTCGCCTTCGGCAACCACGACATCGAGGGCGCGGACGCGCAAAGGCAATTGGCGTGGTATATGGAATCCCCCCTGTGCGCGGCGTTTGATTCCCCGGGGGTCTCCGGCTGCGGCAACCACAATTTGGCGATTTCAGGCGAAGACGGCAAGCCCGCGTTAAGCATCTATATGCTCGACTCCCACGGCAGCGCGGGCCTGGGGGGCTACGCGCCCCTGGCGCCCGACCAGATCGCCTGGTATAGAGAGACGCGCGGAGCTTTAAAAGAGCAGGCCGGGGATTACGTGCCCTCCCTGCTGTTTCAGCACATCCCCGTGGCGGCGGCGTATCGCCTGCTCACCCCCCATGACAAAAAAGTGAGGGGCTCCATCCGGGGCTTCGCGGGCTTTAAAAATAAGCATTACACGTTAGACGAGAGCAAGGTCTTCCCCGGCGGGCGGCACCTGGAGACCCTCTGCGTGCCGGAGAGCGACGCCGGGCTGTTCGATGCGGCGTGCGAGAAGGGCGAGCTGCTGGGCATGTACTTCGGGCACGACCACAAGAACAGCTTCGCCGGGCCGGTGGAGGGCGTGGACCTCGGCTACTGCCCCGGCTGCGGCTTCGCGGCCTACGGGGACGGCGTGCGCCGGGGCGTGCGCGTGTTCGAGTTCGCTGAGATTGATGTGCGCTCGTATAAAACTTGGGTGCTCACCTACGGGGAGCTGTTCAATCGCAAGCGCGTACGCCATCTTAAACACTGGCTGATGGACCAGACGCCCAGCAGCGTGGACGACGCCGTCGCCAAGGGGATCAGGCTGCTGATTGGGCTGGGGGTTTTGGTTGGAATAATCACCGCGCTGGCGGTATTGCTGTAGGTGCAGCTTTCCAGGCCAACCGAAAAAGCAGTGTATCACTTTATATTATAATTGATTGTTTTACAACAGAAAGCAGGTTCAGTTATGGCAGAAGAAAAAAAGCGCTTCGGCGGCTTTGTCGACAGGCTATTATCCAAAACCAAAATCAGCGATGGCAGCCGGGCAGAGGTACAGGAGCTCATCTACCACCCGATTACCTGGCTCAAGGGGGAGGCGCTGCCCTTTGAGAAAATGGCCCCCTGGGAATTGTTGATGTTCTTTCTTCAGGGCTTTTTGCAATTTGCCTCCGGGAACTGGGACGGGCGCGACAGGCTGTACCGCTTTACATATAAAGTGAACGCGAACCTGATTACTGTCAGCGACGTGATCGCCAACATTTGGGACGGCCTCAACGACCCCCTGTTTGGCTCGTGGATGGATCGCAACCCCATGAAGGACAACACCTACCGGTGGATTACCCGCGTCAGCTCCACCGTCGGTACGTGCTTATCATTTTTCTACCTGCTCGACCTTGGTCTCCAGCCTGTGCAGCGCATCGTGATATTTACCGTTGGGCGCGTTCTGATGGACATCCTGGGAACCATGAGCCAGGTGTCCGGCACCAAAATCTACGCGGGCTTCACGGCTTCCTCAGATGAGCGAGGCAAGTATAAGATCTGGTGGGAGGTGGGCAAGACGATAGCCCAGCCCATAGGCAATGTCCCAGCTATTATTATGGGATTTGTAACAGATCGGAGCCTTTGGACGGATTATAGGGTGTATACCCGGGGCTTTGCTGTTGCCATGCCGTTCATGATCATCGCGTCAATTCTCCCGACTTTCGTGCGTAACCGGGTGAAGTTCAGCGAACAAGCGCAGTTGGCGCTAAAGGAAATGGAAGGCGGCACCAGGGAAAGCGAACCCGCCCAAGCGCAGCAGCATAAGCTGACCCTGCGGGAAAACTTTTCCATACTAAAGCACAATAAATACATGCTGTACGCCACTGCCGCAGGCCTTGTAACGCAACTGACGCCCTCGATGAATTTATATCCCCTTTGGCGCCATTTGTTCCCGTCCAGGAAAGTGCCGATTCTGGGCGAAACCCGGGGCGAGGGCGTGAGATTCATCATGGATCAGATCGCAGGCGCTCCCGTCACTTTTTGCTTCCCCTTCCTGGGGGTGATTACAAGAAAATTGGGCGGCCCAAAACGTGTTCATATCTTCAAAACCGGCTTGGAGGTTTTAATGAACGCGGTAAAGCTGATAGTTGGTTACAAAAGCGTTCCAGCAATGATTATCATGACGCTTGCGGATGCGATCCTGTTTCCCCTAGCCGCGACGGAAGGTTACGCGGGCCATGTTCTCCATTATGAAATGCTCGACTATGTGGAATATAAAACCGGGGTGCGCAGCGAAGGCGTCACCATGGCCTTTCAGGGCTTGGTTGATAAACTGCTTAAAAACAGTCTGAACAGTCTCACCGGCAATGCCTTCGAGGCATGGACCGGCATCAACAAAATCGATATCAACGCTGAAAACGCCGCTGATCTGATTCCGGAGCGATACAGCAAATGGGCGTGGGTGATGGCCCACGTGGCCGGTATCATTGACGGCCTCATCTGGCTCTGGGCCCGTGCGGCGTTCCCATACGACCCCGGCCAGAAGGATATCGTTGAAGCGGATCTGAAGGAACGCCGCCGTTTGGCGCAGGCGAAGCAGGAGGAAGCGGAGGCAGGCGTGTAACACTCTTTATTTGGCGGCGGCATTTCAGCCGAACAAGTCACCGGGCGGTTTGATGTGATTGTGTCGAATATTGCAGCCTAATTATGTCAAGAATAATTATGGGAGTGGTTATATGTTTCAGGTGGAGAGTGACTTTAGAAACGCGAATGTCGGTCGTACGATACGGTTCACAGAAGAGATGTTTGAGCAGCTTCAACAGATTGCCAATAAGCATGACATCTCGTTCAACCTGCTGGTTTTGCAGTGCTGCAAATATGCCCTGGATAATATGAAGGAAGAGGAGTAACGGCGCTTTATACGTCCCTACCGCACTACCCATCCCCCCGCCGTATACACCAAAAAAGCGACCCCATACGCCAGCGCGCACTGCCAGGCAACCGCCGCCAGTGTGCGCTTTGTGCTGCCGAGCTCACGGCGAAGGGCGCTCACGGCCGCCACGCAGGGGGCGCAGAGTAAATTGAAAATGAGAAATGACAATGAAGAAACAGGCGTGAAACCGGACGCGATGCTGCCGTTGTAGAGGATCCCCAGGGTGGCCACGGCGTTCTCCTTTGCGATGAAGGCCGTGGCCGTGGCCACCACGGCCTGCCACTTGCCGAAGCCCAGAGGCCGGAACAGCGGCTCCAGGGCCCGCCCGAAATCCGCCAGGAGGCCGTTGGAGAGGCTCTCGGCGAAGGCGAAACGGCCGCTCTCCCATTTGACGCTGGACAGGAACCAGACCGCCATGGCCGAGAGCAAAATCACGCTGCCGGCCTTTTTCAGGAAGGAGATGGTGCGGGTCCACACGCTGCGCAGCAGGCTGGGCAGGGAGGGCAGGCGGTAGTCCGGCAGCTCCAGCACAAAGGCCGCCTGCGGCGGCGCGCTTTTTTTGCTCTGTAAAAAAAGCTTGGACAGCCACGCTGTCAGCACCACCGCGCCGAAGCCCAGGAAGTAGGCCAGGGGGGCCATCCACCAGGCCCCGTTGAACAGTACCCCGGCGATGAGGGCGATCACGGGCAGCTTGGCGCTGCAGGGCATGAAGGTGCAGCTGATTGCCGTGACGCGGCGCTCGTGGGGGCAGTCGATGGCGCGGCAGGCCAGGATCGCCGGCACGCCGCAGCCGGTGGCCAGCAGCATGGGCATGAAGCACTTGCCCGAGAGCCCGAAGCGCCGCAGCAGGCTGTCGAGCACGAAGGCGATGCGTGCGAGATATCCGCAGCCCTCCAGGAAGGACAGGCAGCCGAACAGCAGCAGCATCTGCGGAACGAAGCCCAGCAGCGTGCCCACACCGGCCCACAGGCCGTCGATGCTCAATGCCCGCAGCCAGGGGGCCGCCTGCCATTGCAGCAGCAGGCTTTCGAGGGCGCGGCCCGCCATGTCGAGTGCGCCTTCCAGGCCCCGCGCCGCCCAGGCCCCAATGCCCGAAACCGAGACGTAGTACACCAGGAACATCACCAGCGCGAAAATCGGCAGGGCCAGCCAGCGGTTGAGGAATACGTCGTCCAGGCGCTGGGAGAGCTCTTTTTTTGGGCTTTTGACCAGGCACTGCTCTATGATTGTTTCGATGCGGTCGTATTTTTCTGCGATGCGGCGCTCATCTGTAGGGGCGGCATTCTTGCCGCCCGAGGCGGTTGCGTTATGTGCGCGGGTGGCATTCGCGTTATGTGCGCGGGTGGCAAGAATGCCACTCCTACAGGCATCCTGTAACACCCCTACCAGTTTTCCCAACCCCTCCCCCCGCAGCGCGGAAATTTCCACCACAGGGCAACCCAGGGCGCGGGAGAGCGTTTCCGGGGAAAACCTGTCGCCCCGGCGGCGCAGGACGTCGGCGCAGTTGACGGCCACCACCACCGGCAGGCGCAGCTCCAGCAGCTGCAGGGTGAGGTAGAGGCTGCGTTCGAGCTGCGTGCCGTCCACGATGTTGAGCACGGCGTCCGGCGGCGTGTTGCCCGCCAGGGCGTCCCGGGCGACGATCTCCTCCGGGGAATAGGGCGCGAGGGAGTAAATCCCCGGCAGGTCGAGCACGCGCACGTCCTTGCGGCCGCGCAGCGTGCCCTCTTTTTTTTCCACGGTGACGCCCGGCCAGTTCCCCACGAACTGGTTGGCCCCGGTGAGCGCGTTGAACAGCGTGGTCTTCCCGCAGTTCGGGTTCCCGATGAGCGCGACGACAGGCATGGACAGTCCCCCCTTGTCCCATGGATATGCGGGGAGATTTTTTTTATGTAACGCTTGCATTCCGCCGGGAGAACAGGTATAATGAGGGTGAAAATTTTGCAAAGGAGTGTGTCAGATGAAAAAACTGTTGTCGGTCCTGCTGGTGTGCCTGCTGTGCCTCGGCTGCGGGGTGAGCGCGGCGGCGCTGGAGGAAGGCGAGGTCGAGGTCGAAACGCAGGGCCTGATGAACCCATTGCCGGTTGTCACGGCGATTGAGGCGGAATGGAGTGGGGAGATTTTGATTGGACACATCATGTATGCCCTTTTCACGCCCGAAAACGTGACTATTACGGCCTACTACGAGGACGGTGAGCCAGAGGTGCTAAGCCGGTGGGAAGAAATAGGGATCGACTGGTGGTGGCGAGTGTTCCCCTGGTCTTTCGATGACAGCGCAACCTTCCTCTACAGCGATTCAAACCTCCAAAGCGCGTATTACGAGGTGCATGGAAATTTCACAAACTATTATGAATCGCTGCCGCAGGCGAGCATCGAATTTCCCGAGAATTATGTTGAGCGATATATTGAAACACAGATGCCTTTGACAGCGATGAAACTCGGCGAAATGATGACTGTCCAGACTCTTGATGCGTACAGACCCCAGGTTCTTTCGTTCACGCCGGAAACAAGCGGGTGGTATTCGTTTGAAAACCCCTGGCTTTACTTTTCGGATTTCATCAGGGTAATGGTGATCATGGATTCCAATTATGAGTTCCTCTACCATCTCCATGGATTGCCCAGTAACGACCGAAATCATTTCAGTCGAGTCTACTTTCTTGAAGTGGGCCAGGAGTATTACATATTTGCCCGGAAATCTTCCAATTACTTCTCTTATCCTGAAAAGATTGCTACCGCGAATTTCGTTGTAAAAGAATATAGTTTTGGTCAGTCGATCAAGTCGATGCTCTCTCACTGGATTCTATTGCTCACACACACGGACTGGAGAGCGGTAATGGCAAATCCCGCTGATTATCCGCGTTTTCTCAATGCGGTATTGCTAGACATGCCATGGGAGTCATTAGATTTAATGCTTATTCCGCTGCGAATCATTTTTGGTTTTTAATTTCACTCCGTCTTCAACCGCCCCGCCTGTTACCCGGGCGGGGCATTTTTTCGCTTCACCACCCTTCTTAACCTTTTCCCGAAAACCTCTTGATTTTCCCCGCAAAATCTGTTATAATAAAATGGCGAATACGGCAAGCCATATTCGCCTTGGAAATTGCCCCGGTCATGCGGCGCGCGGGTCCTGTGCGGCAGGGCGCCGTGAACCATGTCAGGCGGGGAACCGAGCAGCATTCAGCGGGCCGCCCTGTGCGCCACAGCCCGCCTGCGCGCCGTGTGACCGAGGTAATTTGAATATGTACCAAGTTCTCTATCGCAAATACCGCTCGCCCGCTTTTGCCGACGTCGTCGGCCAGGACCACGTGACCGCCACGCTGCGGCGCGCCCTGGCCACGGGGCGGCTTTCGCACGCGTATCTTTTCACCGGGCCGCGCGGCACGGGCAAGACCTCGTGCGCGCGGATACTGGCGAAGGCGGTCAACTGCTCTGACCCGCGGGACGGCGAGCCCTGCAACGAGTGCGAGCTGTGCCGGGGCATCGACAGCGGCAGTATGCTGGACGTCATCGAGATCGACGCCGCCAGCAACAACGGCGTGGACAACATACGGGATCTCCGCGACGAGACGAATTTTACACCGGCCCAGGGCAAATACCGGGTGTATATCATAGACGAAGTCCACATGCTTTCAGCAGGGGCCTTCAACGCGCTGTTAAAGACCCTGGAGGAGCCGCCCTCCTACGTGATTTTTATATTGGCGACGACCGAGGTGCACAAGCTGCCCGCGACTGTTTTGTCAAGATGCCAGCGCTTCGATTTTCACAGGATCACCGCCGAGGACATCGCGGGGCGCCTGCTGCGCGTGGCCGGGCAGGAGGGCCTCTCCCTGGAGGAGGGCGCGGCGATGCTCCTCGCCCGCGTGGCCGACGGCGCCATGCGCGACGCCTACTCCCTGCTGGACCGCTGCCGCGCCGAGGGGGAAACCATCACCGCCGCCTACGTGGCCAAGAGCATAGGCATGGCGGACCGGCGTTATCTTTTTGAATTGACAGATTCTGTGCTGGAGAAGGACATCCCGCGCTGCCTGGAGCTCGTCCACGCGCTCTACCAGGACGCCTGCGACATGGAGCGCCTGTGCGAGGAACTGCTGTTCCACCTGCGCAATTTATTGATTTTGCTCACCGTGCGCAATCCCAGGGATTTCCTCACCTGCACGGAGGAGGATTTGCGGCTCTACCAGGCCCAGGCCGCCTGCTGCACAACCCCCCGGCTGCTGCGCTACATGGAGACCCTGGAGCAATCCGCCGCCAACCTGCGCCGCAGCGCCGACAGGCGCATGGAGATGGAGCTCGGGCTGATCCGGCTTTGCGTAGTTGACAGCGGACTGGTGACAGGTGACAGTTTATCCGCGCCGACGCCTGTGCAGGAAAAACGAGCGACTGCTCCCGAACCTACACCTATGCCGCTTCCCGCACCTGCTCAATCACCCGCCGAACCTCAACTCTCAACTGCCCTCCCTCCGGTCATGTCAGCTGCGCTGAACTCTCAACTGTCAACTGGCGAAGACAGGATCTTCGGCGAGTGGCCCGGGGTCATCGCGCATTTGCGGCAGGGCAACCCGCCGCTTGCCGGGATACTCGACGGCTCCACCGCGTATATGCGGGGCGATTTCCTGCTCATCAAGAGCGACAACCCCGCCTTAAAATCTTTCATCGGGCAGAAAACCCACGCGGGCAACCTGATCAAGGCCGTGTACGATACCACGGACAGAAGAGTGCGTCTGGGGCTCTACAAGGGCGCGGAGCCTGCCCCGCCGAAGGACCCTCTGGAGCTGCTGGCGGAACGGGCCAAGGAGCTGTAGTTCACTAAGACAGCGCTTCGCGCAGTGCCCGCCGGCCCCTATGGCCTTTGCGGCCGCAGCACCACCCCCGCTTCGCTACCGTCTCCCGTAGGAGACGTTGGCCCCACCAAGGGGAGACCCTTGGCAGTTCGGGCGTTTTGGCTCTTTATACACAAGAAATCTGACTGCTTCGGGAATGCCACCCCCTATAATGAGTGCTTGCAAATCACAAAGGAGAGATTTCTATGAGCAATCGCACCGCAACCGCAATCAAGGTACTGGCATGGCTCACCCTTGTCGGCGGTTCAGTTATATGGCTTTTGTCGTTCATTGCCGACTTTTACGGGGCGCTGCCCTACTTGGGCGTCGCTATAGCTGGGTTTATTCTTCTGCGCGGCTTTGCGGAGGTCATCAGCCTGCTGGATAAAATCAGCAAAAATACACAGCCAACGTTTAGTAACGCCGATTTGCTGCGCGTTTTTGCGGAAATCATCAGTCTGCTGGATAAAATTAATATGAATACACAGCCGTCGCCCGAAAACACAGATGAAGAACAATCTAAAGGAGATATTGCGTGAAAGCCAGATTGCCCGACGAATTCCGCGGCGGCGGACAGGCCGCCATGATGAAGCAGCTGCAAAAGATGCAGGAGGAGATGGCCCGCGTGCAGGAGGAGGTGGAGAACGCCTCGTTCAGCGCCAGCGTGGGCGGCGGCGCCGTCACGGCGCAGTGCAATGGCCGGCAGGAGCTGCTCTCGATTTCGATCTCCCCCGAGGTGGTGGACCCCGAGGACGTGGAGATGCTGGAGGACCTGGTCCTCGCGGCGGTGAACGAATGCCTCTCCAAGGCGAAGGACGCCATGGAGCAGGGCATGGCCCAGGCCCAGGGCGGTATGCCGGGGCTGCCGGGGATGATGTGATATGCCGCAGGAAATCGCGCCGCTGGCGCAGCTGGCTGAGCAGTTCGGCCGCCTGCCGGGCATAGGGAGAAAAAGCGCCCAGCGCCTGGCCTATTATGTGCTCAATTTGCCGGAGGACGAAGCGAAAGCGTTCGCCGAGGCGATTGTGAACGCCCGCCAAAACGTGCGGCGATGCGCGCTGTGCTGCGACCTCACCGACGGCGAGCTGTGCGCCGTGTGCCGCGCCGCCAACCGGGACGCCTCTATCCTCTGCGTGGTGGAGGACCCGCGCGACGTGATGGCCGTGGAGCGCACCCGGGAGTACCGGGGCCTGTATCACGTGCTGCACGGGGTGATCTCGCCCCTGAACGGCGTTGGCCCCGAGCACCTGTGCGTGAAGGAGCTCCTGCGCCGCTTTGAGGATGGCCTGGTGGAGGAGGTCATCATGGCCACCAATCCGACTGTGGAGGGCGAGGCCACGGCGATGTACCTATCGCGCCTGCTCAAGCCCCTGGGCGTGCGGGTAACCCGCCTGGCCTACGGCGTGCCCGTGGGCGCGGACCTGGAATATGCCGACGAGGTGACGCTCTCGCGGGCGCTGGAGGGGAGAAGGGAGATTTAGGGATACACCAGTTATTTCTTGGGGATTTTCACAGCTTTCCTTTCCACACCCAGGAAATTCCTGCGGGTTTTCAACCTACGTTTTCCTTTTTCACAGGCCGGATTTCCCTATACTTCTTTTTGGCAGTTCTTCCCGTGTGCAAAACCAGGGGTTACCCACAGCGCGCGTTCCGGCAGCAGCCGTTGCTTTTCACGGGCTCTGCGGGCTTTTTAGCTGAGTTAACAGCATATACTACGAGTACGATAAATAGATATATCAATTGCTTGAAAAGAGGGTAATCAAATGAAATTCACCTGCGCCGCCGCGGCCCTTTCCGAGGCCTGCCAAAACGTCCAACGGGCCATCTCGTCCAAAACCACCATCCCCGCCCTGGAGGGCATCTATGTGCGCGCCGCCGAGGGCTGCCTGGAGCTCACCGGCTACGACCTGGAGGTGGGCATACAGACCCGCATCGACGCCTCGGTGCAGGAGGAGGGCTCCATCGTCCTCAACGCCAAGGTGTTCTGCGAGATCCTGCGCCGCCTGCCGGGCGACAGCGTGGAGGTGGAGTGCGACAGCCGCTTCCTCGCGAGCATCATCGCCGGGGAGAGCCGCTACCGCATCAACGGGATGAGCGCTGAGGAGTACCCGGAGCTGCCCTCCATCACGGGCGGGGCGCCGCTGCCGCTGCCGCTGGGCACGCTCAAGGAGATGATACGGCAGACCATCTTCGCCGTGGCCATCAACCCGGACACCAAGCCGGTGCACACCGGCGTCAAGTTCGAGCTGCGCCCCGCCATGGAGGGCAGCGGGGGTGAGCTGTCCCTTGCCGCCATCGACGGCTTCCGCTTCGCCACGCGCAAGGAGGCCATCGAATACGACGGCGAGGAGATGAGCTTCGTGGTGCCCCCCAAGGCCCTGGGCGAGCTGCGCGGCATGGGCGCCGACGGCGACACGGTCTCCGTGGCCGTGGGCCGCAAGCACATCATCTTCGACATAGGGCGCTACCACATGGTCTCCCGCCTGCTGGACGGCGAGTTCATGAACTACCGCGCGGCCATTCCGCAGGCCTTCAAAACCGAGGCCGCCGCCGACACGCGCAGCCTCATCTCCGCCGTGGAGCGCATCTCCCTCATCATTACGGAAAAAATCAAGAGCCCCATCCGCTGCGACATCCTGCCCGAGGAGGGCCGCCTGGAGTTCACCTGCGCCACGGGCGTGGGCACCGCGCGCGACAGCGTGGGCGCGGACATCGCCGGGGAGGCCTTCGAGGTGGGCTTCAACAACCGCTTCCTGCTCGACGCCCTGCGCGCCTGCGACACAGACCAGGTGCGCATCCGCTTCAACGGCGCGGTGCAGCCCGTGGTGATCCTCCCGCCGGAGGGAGAGGGGTTCCTGTTCATGGTGCTGCCGGTGCGGCTGAAGCAGGAGTAGGAGCGATTGTTTTAGGAGACACGCCTGTTTTTATGCAATGCGGCGAGTGATACTCGCCGCCTATAAGAGTGTACCGAAGGGCCGGAATGCTATTCCGGCGTTGACCAGATATACACTGACTATAGGGCAACATAGGGCGAATTATCATTCGCAAAAAAAAAAACTTTAAAACCACTGAGGATTTTTCCCATTTGCTTCGACTAAGTATTGGAGGCACACGATGCCTCTAATAAAACAATCGGAGGAGATTCCCCAATGAAACAAACCAAACGCCTGCTGGCACTGCTGCTTACCCTCGCGCTGGCCTTAACTCTGGCATTGCCCGCTTTTGCCGAAACCGACCCGCCCGAGGAACCCAATCCCGCTATGCCTGTCATAACCGTGCAGCCGGAGGGGCCGACCGACCGGTTGCGTGCCAGCTACGAAGGGTTCATGCTGCGCGTGGAAGCGACAATACCCAACGGGGACCCCATCAGCTACCGTTGGTATCAAAACGGCGTTGACGTTACCAATGATGATGTCCCATTCTGTGTTTCCCAGGAATCCGAGCCGGGTGATTATTACTATTACGTTGAAGTATATAATCGTGCCAACCCGGCGTTTTCCGTGACAAGCGAAACTATACATGTAGAATTCTACATTTCGCCTGTTGATTGGTTGCGCGGTATTTTTGAGAACATCGCAGAAATCGTGCTATTCCCGGTCAGATGGCTTTTTACGCGCATTTTTCAATTGTCAATGCTTCCCACCGCGATTGCCGGAGGGCTTCTTGCTCTGGGCGGCCCGATTGGCCTGCTTATTCTTCTCCCCTTCAGTCCGATTTTGCTGCCTCTCATTATAGTAACGCTGCCCATCGCGCTGATAGGCATATTTTTCATGCAGCTGTTTTAATCATATGAAAAAACCCTTCACCATAAAAGTAACCCCGCCCAGGCCCCCCACCCCCATCCCCATTCGGACGGACTTCATCCGCCTGGACGCCTTCCTCAAGCTTGCCAACGCCGTGGAGAGCGGCGGGCAGGCCAAGGTTCTCATCCAGGAGGGGCGTGTGCGCGTGAACGGGGAGGTCTGCGGCGAACGAGGCAAAAAGCTGCGGCCTGGGGATGTTGTGCGGTTTGCGGGGCAGGGGTATTTGGTGGCGGGGGAGGAGGAATAAAAAAAACTTTAAAACCACTGAGGATTTTCCGGCTCTTGTGCGACTAAGAGGTAACAAAACATTTTTAAGGAGGAATCACCCCATGAAACACGCGAAAAAATGGCTTGCGCTGCTGCTCACTCTTGCGCTTGCCTTCACCCTGGCCCTGCCTGCCTTCGCCGAGGACGACCCGCCGGAGGAACCCAACCCCGCGATGCCTGTGATTACCCGGCAGCCGGTAGGCGGAATTATACGGTTCGGGAGTTCGGTTCCCATTAGTGTTGAGGCGTACATCCCGAATGGAGATGAAATCGGGTATCTGTGGCATTTTAATTACAGCAACGGCAATGTAGGTTCATGGTGTGGCGACGACGCGGAGGTTGAAATGCAGTATTATGAAGTGGCAGTTTTTGTAGAAGTGTTCAACAAAACCAGCCCGGAATGCCGGGTAACAAGTGAAACCGTATACGTGGAGAAAGCGTTGATTGATAAAATAGCGCAGGCTATGGAGCCCGTTACTGACTTCTTATTTTATAAAATGCCAAATGCGATTACAAATGCGATTACTATAATTCTGTTGCTTCCCTTTTTGCCGTTCATATTTCTCTTCGGAACGCTGCCCGGCTGGATGCTTATAGGTTACATTTTAGCGCCGTTTCTTGAGATTATCAGATGGATCATCAATTTGTTTCGATAAAGCTAATATCTAACGTCTAATGTCTGACATCTAAGGTCTATCATGCACATCCTCACTTTCCAACTCAATAACTTCCGCAACATCGCCCGCGCCGAGGTAGAACCATCCGCGGGCGTCAATGTCATTTTTGGCGAAAATGGGCAGGGCAAAACCAGCCTGCTGGAGGGCATTTGGCTCTTCACAGGCTGCCGGAGCTTTCGGTGCGCCGACGCGGGCGAGCTGGTGATGGAAGGTAAAACGCAGGCGAAATTGCAGACGAGCTTTATTTCGAATGAGAGAGAGCAGCAGGCGCAGCTTGAAATCGAAAAGCGCCGCGTGTTGAACCTAAATGGCTTTGCCCAGGAGACCCCGCGCCGTATGCTGGGGGTGTTCCCGGCAGTGGCCTTCACGCCGGACACCCTGTCTCTCGTCAAGGGCGGCCCGGGGGAGCGGCGGCGCTTCCTGGACGTGGCGCTGAGTATGCTCACCCCGGCCTACGCCGTGCGGCTTTCGAAGTATCTCAAGGCCCTGGCGCAGCGCAACGCCCTGCTGCGGCAGGCTAACCCGCCGCAGGACTTGCTTGACACCTGGGACGCCTCCCTGGCCGCGCAGGCGGCGGGGCTGCTCTCGGCGCGGCTGCGCTACCTGGATGAGCTCCTCCCGCGGGCCCTGGATTTCTACGAAAAAATCTCCGGCGCGCGTGAAGCGCTGGAGATCGCGCCGCATATCACCGGCGTTGAGAGCGCCACGGCAAACGCCGGGGCGTCCGCCGTTGAGGAGGCCTACCTCGCCGCCTTCGCCCGTACCCGGCACAGCGACCTGCGCCGCCAAATGACCACCATAGGCCCGCACAGAGATGACCTGCTGCTGCGCCTCGACGGCCGCCCTCTGCGGGAGTTCGGCTCCCAGGGGCAGCAGCGCTCGGCGGCGCTGGCGCTCAAGCTGGCGGAGGCCGCCGCCCTCGGCGACATCGCCCGGGAGGCCCCCATCGCCCTGCTGGACGACGTGCTCAGCGAGCTGGACGCCCGCCGCCAGGCCGATCTGCTGCGGTATATCGAGGGCTGGCAGGTGTTCCTGACATGCTGCGAGCCCTCCCACGCGCTGCACGGGAGGGCCGGGAAGGTGTTTTGTGTGCGGGATGGGGCGGTGGAAGAGTAATGTTACATTGCAACAGACCCTGTCGCACTTGATCTGTCCGGAACAATCTCCAATGTGTAGCCAAGGGGCTTCAGAATCCGAAAGAGCGTATCAATCTGCGGTGTTGCCTGCATTTTTTCAAGCCGCGCGATGGCAGGTTGCTTCAGGCCGCACATTTCCGCGAGCTGCCTTTGAGAAATCCCCTTTTTCTCCCGGGCTTCAATCAACTTGCCGACAAAGTCAATCTTCAGCTGTATCTCGTCCTTTTCGATGTCCGTCAACAGCCCGGGATCATTCCAGAGATCGTCGAACGTTGTGTATTCAGTGCCATTGATTCTCTTGCTCATCCTATTCAGCCCTTTCCAAAAAATCTCGTAGGTTGCGCTGCGCCTGCGCGATTTCGCGCGGTGGTGTCTTTTGCGTTTTCTTCACGAAATGGTGCAGCAGCACAAAAGTATCGTCCTGCCAGTAGGCGAAGAAAATGCGGTCGCTGGTCGGGCGCAGCTCATATAAAGCAGTGCCTATAATATGGTCGATGGCGGGCTTCCCGGCGCTCAGCCCGTAGGTCTTCAGCTGGCCGATGTATTCGATAATCTTCTTCAGCCTAATGCGCGCGTCTTTGCCGTTCTGCTGCGACAGCTGATAGATATAGTCTTTAATCGGCTCGTTGCCCTTGCTGTCCTGATAAAAAATGACCTCATACAATAGCATACCCTCCCGCCTCCAGTATATGATAACATATATGTTATGGGTTGTCAAGAGATTTTTTTAGAGCCCTCCCACGCGCTGCACGGGAGGGCCGGGAAGGTGTTTTGTGTGAGGGATGGGGCGGTGGGCTAGAACCCGTAGGGGACGGCCTCCGGACGTCCCACGCCTATAGGCCGGGGACGTCACAGAGGCCGTCCCCTACAATGGGTGTTGCTCAAAAATACTTCTGGTAATTCCCCGTGACGCCCGGCGCGGTCTTCTTGCGCGTGCGCAGCAGGGCGATGGCGCTGAATGCCAGGGCGACGGCGCTGAAGCACAGCGCGATCAGAGACATGCCGCGCTGGGAGAGCACGCCCCCGTCCTCCTCCTGCCCCATCAGAAGCTCGCCGTTGATGGGCACGATACCCAGGGTGGTCTCCTCGTTGTAGGGCATGAAGGCGATGTAGGTCTGTTCCTCGGTGGGGTCCTCCCCGAAGCGCGGCTCGATGGAGAAGCCCGGCGCGGCGGTCATATCGGCGTCCTCAGTGTAGAGATCGTCGCCCGGTTCACCTATGGTCTGGACCCCATCGGGCGCGGTGGTCTCGGCAAAGGCGGGCACGGCCAGCACGGTCGCCAAAAGCAGGATGGCAAACAGGCCTGTGAAGTGTTTCAATCGCAAAGGTATTCCTCCCCTATTCTTTTCTTTGCATCAATTATACAGGATAAAAAGCAAAAAGGCAAGGGGAAAATCACCGGCCCTTCAGGAATTTCTCCGGGGCGGGGCGCGGCGCCAGGTAGATCAGGGCCATGAGCGCGGCGTTGAGATATAAAGACGCCATTTGGGCGCTCCTTTTTGCCTTCATTGCGCGCGATGCTTCAGCGCCAGCAACAGCACCGTCACGTCCGCCGGGTTCACCCCGGAAATCCGCGCCGCCTGGCCCAGCGTTGCAGGCTGTACGCGCAAAAGCTTCTCCCGGGCCTCTATGCGCAGGGAGGGGATGGCGGCGTAGTCCAGCGCCGGCGGGATGGGCACGGCCTCCAGGCGGGCCATCTCGCGCACTGCGGCCTCCTGCCGGGCAAGGTAGCCCTCGTACTTGATGTCGGTCTCCACATTCGTGATGACTTCAGGCGGCAAGTCGGGGCGGGTGGGGTCAACGGGTGTGAGCGCGGCGTAGCGCAATTCGGGGCGGCGCAACAGATCGGCGAGGGTGGCCGTTTTCCCCTGCCAATGTATGCGCGTCTTGAAGGCGCGCTGTTTTTCGGCCTCAATTTGCGCCTGCTTGCGCAGGAAGGCCTGCCAGCGCTCCTCGGAGACCAAGCCCAGCGCATAGCCGTAGGGCGTGAGCCTTCGATCGGCGGTGTCGTGCCGCAGGAGCAGGCGATATTCGGCTCTTGATGTCATCATGCGGTAGGGCTCATTACAGCCCTTCGTAACCAGGTCGTCCACCAACGTGCCGATATAGGCCTCGCCGCGCTTCAGGACGAAGGGCGGCTTGCCCAGTACGCGATGCGCGGCGTTCACGCCCGCCATGAAGCCCTGTGCGGCGGCCTCCTCGTAGCCGCTGGAGCCGTTGAACTGCCCCGCGCCGTAGAGCCCCGGCAGGGCATTCGAATTAAATTCCAGAGTAGGGCGAAGCGAAAGTGGGTCTATACAGTCGTACTCGATGGCGTAGGCCGGGCGCATGATCTCGGCGTGTTCCAAGCCGGGGATTGTGCGCAAAATTTGAATTTGTACGTCCTCCGGCAGGGAGGAGGACAGGCCCTGGAGGTACATCTCTTGGGTGTTTTCGCCGCAGGGCTCAATGAAGACGGGATGCCGCTGTTTATCGGGAAAGCGCACGATTTTGTCCTCTATGCTGGGGCAGTAGCGCGCCCCGACGCCCTCAATGGCCCCGCCGTAGAGGGGCGAGCGGTGTAAGTTTGCGAGAATGACTTCTTTTGTCTTTTCGTTCGTGTAGGTCAAATAACAGATTTTCTTCTGCTTGGGCTCGTTCGGGGCATCAAAGGAGAAGGGCACGGCCTCGCCGTCTCCGGGCTGTGGCACTGTCTTCGACAGGTCCAGGCTGCGCAGGTGCACGCGGGGCGGCGTACCCGTCTTGAAGCGCTGCATGGGCAGCCCCAGGGCTTTGAGCGATTCGCTCAGGGCAGAGGCCGGGGGCATCCCGTCCGGCCCGCCCTCGTAATTCATGCCGCCTATGTGAATGCGCCCGCGCAAAAATGTGCCGGTGGCCAGGATGAGGCAGGCGCAGGTGTAGGTTGTGTTGGTGCGGGTTTTGATTTGCCACAGCCCCCTCCCGCCCCCTTTGGACCCCCCCCGGCGCTGCACGCCATCTTCCCCGGACCCCCCCCGCCCCTTCGGGGCACCCCCCTCTATAGAGGGGGGCTTTTCGTGCGCTATTGGAAACCTTTCAATACAGACTATCTCCGCCTGCTTGAGCTCCAGATTCTCCTGTCCCTCCAGCTCGGCCTTCATGTAATCAGCATAGGCCCGCCTGTCAACCTGGGCGCGGGGGGCGTGGACGGCGGGGCCTTTGCCCAGGTTCAGCATACGGCACTGGAGCGCGCAGGCGTCGGCGGCGCGGGGCATCTCGGCCCCCAGGGCGCTGAGCTCCCGCACGATCTGGCCCTTGCTGCTGCCGCCGATGGAGGGGTTGCAGGGCATGTTGCCCACCCAGTCCAGCGTCACGGTGAACACCGCCGCGCGGCAGCCGAGGCGCGCGGCGGCCAACGCGGCCTCAATGCCGGCGTGCCCCGCGCCTATGACGATGATGTCGTAGCACCCCCCGTCCCCCCCTCGCAGGCGAAGGGGGCTGTCCTGCGTGGGTGGCTGTGCGGCGGGCGTGTTTTGTGCGGCGGGCGGGCGGTCTTGTGCGGCGGGCGGCAAGAATGCCGCCCCTACAGGGTCACTGTTCAAGATGGTTCTCCTTTTACGATTGCGGCAAAATGTTTCACGTGAAACATTATACCACGCCTGACCTCATTTGCAAACCCCAAATTGCGTTTGTTCTTGACAAAGCCTGGACTACCCTGTATAATGCTCATGAGGAGGTAACGTATGTTTTTGAAAAAGAAGGCCCGGCCGGTGGACGGCTATCATGTGGTGAGGGCCGACAAAAAGCAGGCGGACATTGTCTTCAGTAAGTTCTTTAAAGACGAGCGGAAGAGGGACAATGCCGTTGTTTTTGTCGCGCTTGACGGCAAAGCTGTCATAGGCTATTCGGTCATCCATGAGAAGCAAGCGCAACATCCCCTGGGCGGCACGGACTGGTTCGTCTGGAACATCTACACCCGCCCCGAGTGGCGGCGGCGCGGGGTCGCGTCCACTCTGTTGAGTGAAATCAAAAGGCAGGCGGAGGAAGAAGGCGTCCTGCACATACAGGGCTCCTGCGTCGAAGTGCCCGCGCACATGTTTTGGAATAAACATGGTTTCTGCGCCCAGCGCTACGGCAGCCCGCTTAATGACGGAACCTGTTCGCACATGGTATTCTATCGCATCGATAAAACAGAACCCCAACAGAACCAACACAACTTTCGCATCGTTATGGCCGGCAAGGCGCGGCTGCATCGGATTTTCGATGAATCTATATTGGGCAACGGCGTGCCCTTTTTCCAAGATAAAAGAGACGACATTTTCGGCTTCGTCGCGGTGGACGAGAACGAAAACACGCTGGGCTTCATCACCGCCTGCCCGGACGAACTGGGCGCGCCTTTGACCGGCACGCGATGGTTGATACCCTATATATTCGTGAACCCCGAACTCCGGCGGAAAGGCATCGCCACCGCGCTGCTGGGTGAATTGCTCCAAAGCGCGCAGCGGGCAGGGATAGCCCAGGTGGACGCACTGCGCCTGAACGACGAGACGGCGCTGTTCTTCTATAAGAACAATTTCGATCTGTGCGTATGGTATATCATGGACGGCGAAGAAAAACCCATATCGGCGGCGCTTCGGATGTGAGGAGGGGAGAATGGAACACAACCTGGACAAGACTTACACGGCCTCAGAAAGTCTCATTGAGCAAGCAACACCTTCCGCTCCGTCAGGATGCCCCCCTTGGGGGGCCGCGAAGCGAGGGGGTGGTACGGAGCACACGCGAAGCGTCGCGTTCCTCACCCACCCCCTCTTCCAAGCCTACCTCGAAATCCTCCTGCGCGAAAACGCGAAATACAACCTCACCGCCATCACGGACCCGGAGGATATCCGGCAGAAGCACTTTGCCGACAGCCTGGCCCTGTTGGACGACGAGCCATGCCCCATACCCCAAACTGCTTCTCTTTTGGACGTCGGTTCGGGCGGGGGCTTCCCCGGCGTGCCCCTGAAGCTCGCGCGGCCCGACATCTCACTCACCCTGTTGGAGGCCACTGGCAGGAAAGCCGATTTTCTGCGATTGTTGGTGCGGGAGCTGGGCATAGAGGCGGCGGTCATGAACGCCAGAGCCGAGCAGGCCGCCCACGACCCGGCCTTTCGGGAGCAGTTCGACGTGGTCGTCGCAAGGGCCGTGGCGGCCCTGCCCATGCTCTGCGAGCTCTGCCTGCCCTTTGTGAAGCCGGGCGGCGTGTTCGTGGCCTATAAGGGCCCAAAAGAAAAAGCCGGAATGGAGCTCGAAGCGGCACGCGGCGCGATTGCGCTGCTGGGCGGCGCGCTGGAGCGCGTGCACGGCGAGGCCACAGTATATGGCGGGCGCACGAGAATTATGATCAGAAAAATATCGCAGACTCCGGCAAATTATCCGAGGAATCACGGGGTTATGCGCAAAAAGCCTCTTTAAAGCCCCCCTCGCTTGGCGTGCGGGTTGGGGAGTGTCCCCGCAAAAGTCGAATCCTGCGATGGAAAGTGCTGGACAAGCCCTCGCTTTCGTGCTATAATGCAGTCAAAGCAAGGGGATTGTAAGTATGAGAGGACAGGGGAAGCAAAGAATCGGAAACGGGAAAAAGGCCGGAACCGTTTTGATGCTCTCGCCGGACGAGATTCTGCCCAACCGGCATCAGCCGCGGCGGGTCTTCGACGAGAAGGAGTTGCAGGGCCTGGCCGAGAGCATACGCGAGAACGGCATCCTCCAGCCCCTCACCGTGCGCAGGGGGCAGGGCGGCTGCTACGAGCTCATCGCCGGGGAGCGGCGGCTGCGGGCCGCGCAGCTGGCGGGCATGGAAGCCGTGCCCTGCCTGCTCACCGAGGCCGGGGAGGAGCGCTCCGCCGTGCTGGCCCTGGTGGAAAACCTGCAGCGGCAGGACCTGGGCTTCTTCGAGGAGGCGGAGGGCATCGCCCGGCTGATGGTGACCGGCGCCTTCACCCAGGAGCAGATGGCGAAATCGCTCGGCCTCGCGCCCAGCACGCTCTCCAACAAGCTGCGCCTGCTCAAACTCCCGGCCGGGATGCGCGCGGAGATTGACGCCGCGGGCCTCACCGAGCGCCACGCCCGCGCCCTGCTGCGCCTGGCGGACGCGCAAAGGCCGCAGGTTCTGGATACAATCATCGAAAACCACCTGAACGTGCAGGAGACCGATAAGCTCATCGACTCCCTACTTACTGCGCCCGTAAAGCTACCCAAGCCCCCCGCGCGAAAACCGGCGATCACCCTGGTGCGGGACGTGCGGCTGTTCGTCAACACCATTCACCACGCGGTGGATACCATGCGCCGCAGCGGCATCGCCGCCCTGGCGGAGACCAGCGAAAGCGGCGAATACCTGATCTACACCGTGCGCATCCCCAGAGGCGATGCCATCGCCTTGGGCTCTGTTATGGCCCAGCAGCAGCGCCGCAAGGCGGGGTAGGACGGCCTCCCGGACGTCCCTGGCCGGGAAAAATTGTTTCACGTGAAACATAACGTTTTGCCACTCGGGCGGCAACTACTTTTGCGCAATAAAGGTTCGAAAAAGTGCCGCCACTACAGCGGGGATCGTCCCCTTTACATCACATTCTTCTTTCTCTTTCACACCCCCACATCATCCGGCGGACGGGCGGGCGAGCAATCGCCTGCCCGTTTGCCGGTGTGTGATACCTCTGCATCCGAAAGCGGTCAGCCGCTCACGCGGAACCCCTCTGCCGCTGCGCGGCATCTCCCCCAAGGGGGCGGACCCCTGGCGGTATCCACAGGTTTCGGTGGAGCACTAAAGTCGCCCCCTTGGGGGAGATGCCGCGCAGCGGCAGAGGGGTTCCGCGTGAGCGGCTGACCGCTTTCGGATGCAGAGGCACAAGCAGGGCTCTCTAAGGAAGCAGCATGGGAGCACAAAAAATGCAGGCAGCGAGCACAGCAAACCCCCTGCTCTCATCAAACAGGGGGCCTTTTGCAAAACAGGGGATGCCTACCCGACCCTCTTCCCGTCCTTCATGGTGAATTTGCCCATGAACGGCACCTTCATGAAGCCGCTGGCCGCGTCGCCGTCGAAGGTGATGGAGAAGGGGATGTCCTTGCCGCGCAGCAGGTCGGTCTGCACTGTGCCGGTGATGGTGCCGGCGGTATCCGTGTTGCCTTCGTCGCCCTCCAGGCTGGTGACCTCAAAGGAGGGCACATCCATGCCGGGGATGTCGATACTGATGTCGTACTCCCCGCCGTCCTTTTCCGCCACCATGAGCAGCACCCTGCCGCGGTAAAACATCGTGTCCACATTGAATTCCCAGGTTCCGAGTCCCAACATAACCGTTTTCTCCTTTCAAAATTTGACTAACATTAGAATACAGGATTTTTTGCGTCTTGTCAAGCCCTTTCTTTTGTGATATACTCAATAGGGAAGAGAGGTGTCGTTTTGGTTCGCGTGATCGGCGGGGGCTTCGCGGGCGCGGAGGCTGCCTGGCAGCTGGCCCGGGCGGGCATCCCCTGTGTCCTGAGCGAGATGAGGCCCGCACGCCAGACCCCGGCCCATAAAACCGGCAACCTGGCAGAGCTCGTGTGCTCAAACTCCTTTAAGGCGCAGCGCCTTGGGAGCGCGGCGGGCACACTCAAGGCCGAGATGGAACTGCTGGGTTCCCTGTGCGTAGAAACAGCGCAGCGCACCAGGGTGCCCGCCGGAGGGGCTTTGGCCGTAGACAGGGAGGCGTTTTCGAGGGAAATCACCCGCCGCGTTGAGGCCGAGCCCCTGATCGAGCTGGTTCGGGAGGAAGTAACGCGAATCCCGGAGGACGGCATGGCGATCATCGCCGCCGGGCCGCTCGCCTCCGACGCCCTTGCCGCCGATATACAGCGCCTGTGCGGCGGCGGCCTGCACTTCTACGACGCCGCCGCGCCCATCGTCGCCGCCGAGAGCATAGATATGCGCCGCGCCTTTTTCTCCTCGCGCTATGACCGGGGCGGGGAGGACGACTACCTCAACTGCCCTATGAATAAAGAGCAATACGAGGCGTTTGAAGCGGCATTGCTCTCGGCTGAAAGAGCCTATATACATGCATTTGACGTTCCCGGGGCCCCCGCAAAGCCCGCAGGCTTTGTGGGGTGGGTTTACGAGGGCTGTATGCCCATCGAGGTTCTGGCCTCCCGGGGGAAAGACGCCATCCGCTTCGGGCCCATGAAGCCAGTGGGCCTGCGCGACCCCAACACAGGCCGCAGGCCCTGGGCCGTGCTCCAGCTGCGCCGGGAGAATACCCAAGGCAGCTTGTATAATCTTGTTGGCTTCCAGACAAATCTTAAGTTTGGAGAGCAAAGGCGCGTGTTTGGGATGATCCCCGCGTTGGCACACGCCGAGTTCGCGCGCTACGGCGTGATGCACCGCAACACCTTCCTGGATTCCCCGCGTATTTTGAACGAAGATTTCTCCTGCAAGCTGCGCGAGGGCCTATGCTTCGCCGGGCAGATCACCGGGGTGGAGGGCTACATGGAGTCGGCAGCGTCGGGCATCCTCGCCGGGCGCAATCTTGCACGCGCGCTGCAGGGGCTGCCCCCATTGAAACTGCCGCCGGTTACGATGCTGGGGGCCCTCAGCCGCTATATCAGCGACCAGAGTATAAAGGACTTCCAGCCCATGGGCGCGAATTTCGGGATTCTGCCGGGGCCGGTGGAGCGCATCCGGGATAAGAAGGCAAGATACGAAGCGCTGGGAGAGCGGGCGGTGGGAGCGATGGCGGGGGCTTTGGGTGGCGCGAGCCCGGGCGGCAAGAATGCCGCCCCTACAGCCTTTTCGCAACCGCAAGCCCGATTAACGCACATTCTGTAGGGGCGGCATTCTTGCCGCCCGCATCACTGCAAAAAGAGGTAAACACCATGAAAATCATCGTAGACGCATTCGGGGGCGACAACGCGCCGCTGGAGATCCTCAGGGGCTGCCGCCGCGCGGCGGACAAGCTCGGAGTTTCGGTCGTCCTGGCCGGGCCGGAGGACGAAATCAAGGCCTGCGCGAAGGAGAACAAGCTTTCCCTGGAGGGCATGGAGATCCTCCACGCGGCTTCGATCTTCCAGATGGAGTATGAACCGGTGACAATCCTGCGCGAGCACAACGACACCTCCATGGCAGCCGGCCTGAAGGCTCTGGCCGGGCAGGGCTGCGATGCATCGTATGACGCCTTCGTCAGCGCGGGCTCCACCGGGGCGCTGCTGGTGGGGGCCACGCTTGTTGTCAAGCGCATACGCGGGGTGCGGCGCGCGGCGATAGCGGCAGTGATGCCCACGGGGGAAAGGCCCTTCGTCCTGCTGGACGCCGGGGCCAACTCTGAATGCACCGCCGAGATGCTGGGCCACTTCGCCCTGCTGGGCAGCACCTACGCCAGGCACGTGCTGGGGACGCAAAATCCCCGCGTGGCCCTGGTCAATAATGGCACAGAAGAAAATAAGGGCGGCCCCCTGCAACAGGAGGCCTATGCCCTGCTAAAAGCCAAGGCGAATATCAACTTTATAGGCAATATAGAAGCCCGCGAAATCCCCCTGGGCGGCTGCGACGTGGCAATCGCCGACGGCTTCACGGGCAATGTGATTCTAAAGCTCTACGAGGGCATGGGGAAGCTGTTCATGGGCGGGCTGAAGGGGCTGTTTTTGGGGAGCCCCATGGGTTGGCTCGCCGCCCTGCCCGCCGCGCCGGGCCTGCTGAAGCTGAAGAAGCAAATGGACTACAAGGAGTACGGCGGCGCGCCCCTGCTGGGCATCAACGGCGTGGTCATCAAAGCCCACGGCTCCAGCGACGCCAAGGCGATCTTCCACGCCATACGCCAAGCCAAAGCCTGCGTGGAGGGCGGGATTGTGGAGAGCATCAAGGAGGGGCTGAAGGCATGACCGACAAATTCACCCTAACCCTGGAACAGAATCTCTTCGCCGCCAAGCGCGGCATGGTGGACTACATCTATCACAGCGCGAAGCTGGAGGGCTGCAACGTCACCTTCCCGGAGACCTACACCATCCTGGAGGGCGTGAATGTCGGCTCCGTGACCCTGGACGACATCCAGACGATATTAAACCTGCGCGACGCCTGGCGGTTTGTCATGTGCACGCTTGAGGAGGCATTCACGCCGACGTATCTTTGCAAAATCAATGAATACATCTCCCGCAACGAGAGCCTCGCCTGGGGCGTGCTGCGCACGGGCGGGGTGGGCATATCCGGCACGGAATACAAACCGCCCCTCCCCACGCCGGAGAGCGCGCAGGCACTGATTGACGGCCTTACGGGCACGGCGACGCAGCGGGCAATCGCGTTTTTCCTGCTGGGCTGCAGGGCGCAGCTGTTCTGGGACGGCAATAAGCGCACCAGCACCCTGGCGGCCAACAAGATACTCATGCAGGCGGGCGCGGGGATTTTTGCGATCAGGGAAAAGGACGCACTGGAGTTCAACACGCGCCTGCTGGACTATTACAACACGGGAGACCTGTCCGTGATAGACCGCTGGCTCTACGACAACTGCATCGAGGGGATTGAATTATGACCATCGCGGGCCTCCAAGCCGCCATCGGCTACGCATTCAACGATGAGTGCCTGCTGGAGCGGGCGCTGACCCATTCCTCCTACGCCAACGAGCGCAAATCCCCCCACGGCAGCAACGAACGCCTGGAGTTCCTAGGGGATTCCGTGCTGGGCTTCCTCGCGGCGGAGTTCTACTATTCGAATTGCCCGGGAAAACCCGAGGGCGCATTGACAAAAATGCGCGCGGCGGCGGTGTGCGAGCCCGCCCTGTTCGCCTACGCGCGGGAGATCGGGCTCGGCGAGGCCCTGCTGCTGGGGCGCGGCGAGATTGCCATGGGCGGCGCGAACCGGCCCTCCATGGTGGCGGACGCCTTCGAGGCCCTGCTGGCCGCGATGTATCTGGATGGCGGCATGGAGCCCTGCCGGGCCTTCGTGGAGCGCTTCCTGCGGGAGGGCGTTGGCATCCCCGTGGAGGACTGCAAGACCGCGCTGCAGCAGATCATACAGCAGAGCCCGGAGGAATCGGTGGACTACGTCCTGGTGGACGAGGCCGGCCCGGACCACGACAAGGTGTTCGTGGTGGAGGTGCGGCTGCACTCCAACGTGCTGGGCACGGGTCGCGGGCGCAGCAAAAAGCTGGCCGAGCAGGCCGCGGCCGGGGAGGCGCTGAAGCTCATGGGGGTGCGGGGGTAGGGGCAATCGAAAAGAAGGCTTGACTTATCGCTTGCGCTGTACTACAATATAAACATAATGACATAGGGGGTGCGATCCTTGGCTCATACGGAAAAAACGGCGCAACGGTACAGTGCGGAAAAAGCCGCGTTTCACGCCGCCCTATCTGCATTTGCGCCAACGCTCGGACAGTTTATCGCGCGCGGCGGCGAGTGGACCGTGAAGGGCTTTATCGACGTGTTTCAAAATATCTACACCATTTCAGCGGATACGAAGGTCATCTCAGAGGTTCTTGAGTTGCATCTATTTCCGCATTTGTACGATTTCGCACGGAGCATAGGATATTCGCTGGAGCCAGCCACGCATCAAAACTGGTATCCGGACTTGACGTTTGTGAACAAGGAAAACAGCGAAATAAAATTTGCCGTTGACCTTAAAACAACATATACCGACGCAAGCCGTCCCGGCTTTTGCAACGGCTTTACGCTTGGCTCGCATGGAGAATATTTTATAAACCGCGACAGCTCGAAGAATATCCAATACCCATACAGCAAGTATTGCGCGCATTATTGTCTTGGGATCATATATACGCGGGCACAGCTGGCAGCGGAATTTGAGATGCGTAAATACTCGATAGGCGAGTTATCGGATATTCCATCCGTGATAAAGCGTTTTACCTTTTTCGCTGCGGAGAAATGGAAAATCGCAAGTGACAAGGGCGGCAGCGGCAACACGGCAAACATCGGAAGCATAAAAAGCATACCTGACATACTGGCGGGCAACGGCGTCTTTGCGTTGGCGGGCGAAGAGATATTTGATGATTACTGGGCCAACTTCGGGAAGATTCAGATAGAAACAGCGGACGGCAAGCGCAAGCCCATGACCTCGTTTGATGAATACATAGCATACCGCGGATTGGACTCCGATATCAAAAATGACAGGACTGCGGCAAGCGGGGTGCAGATATGACAAACGAAAAGGTCTTCATACCGCCTTTTAAAACGCAGGGAATAAAATCAAAGCTTGTACCCCTGATTAGGTCCACGGCCAATGTTGAGCCGGAGACCGCATGGGTGGAGCCGTTTATGGGCTCCGCTGTCGTAGGCTTAAATCTCGCGCCGCGCAACGCGATATTTGCGGATTTGAACCCGCATATTGTCTGCTTTTACAATCATCTTAAAGCCCGAACGATCACGGCGGATATAATTAGGGCTTATTTGGAGGAGCAGGGCGCGCTGCTGGCCGAAAAGGGCGATGCGCATTACTATTTGGTACGCGACAGGTTCAACAAGGAACACAATCCCCTGGATTTTCTTTTTCTCAATCGCTCCTGCTTCAACGGGATGATAAGATTCAACAGGAGCAATAACTTCAACGTCCCCTATGGACACAAACCGGAGCGGTTCGCAAAAGCGTATATTACAAAAATCGTAAACCAGGTCAGGCACTTTGAACAGATGCTGATGATCAACAATTGGGTGTTCCTGTGCCAACCTTTTGAGGATACCATCGCGATGGCGGGCGAAAATGCGTTTATATACTGCGACCCGCCATACATCGGCCGGCACGTCGACTATTACGACAGCTGGAGCGAACAACAGGAACAGCGGCTGAAGGACTGTTTGTTCGCGTCGGGCGCAAGGTTTATGCTGTCCACCTGGAATCGCAATCAATACCGCACGAATCCATATATTTCAACGCTGTGGAGCAGCTGTTCTATGGTAACGCAGGAGCATTTCTATTTTGTCGGCGCGAGAGAAGAAAACAGAAACGCAATGACCGAAGCGCTGCTGACAAATTACACAAGCAACACTCGGCCGCCAAAGCACGAAATTGCCTATGAACAGATGAAATTTGCTTTTTCATAGTGCCCGCCACCCCCCATACCCCTCCGCAACCCCAACAACAAACCTCTCCACCTCCTCCGGCGGATAAAACGCCGAGCACGGCGCACCGGCATTGTCCTCATGCCAGGCAAAATTGCGAGTAAGATATTCGCGAATATCCTGTTTCTCCATGCAGGCCAATGGGCAATATTGCGCCTGCGGCACGGCCAGCAGCTCCTCCCACAGGGGGCGGGCCCAGGGGCTGTGGCGGTAGATCCGCGCGGAGGCCAGGGCGATCTCGCGCCGGTAGGCGGGCACCCACTCGCCGCCCTCGGGCCTCCCGCCGAGCGCGTCCCAGTAGCGCCGCAATTGATCACTGTCCCAAAGCCAATCGCTATACATATGCAAAAGAACCCCCTCGGCGAAGTCGTCGCGGGGGTCTGTCGTCTGTGCGATTTCCAGCAGGGCGCTAGCGCGGTCTTCGGCCTGCCGAAAATGCGTGCGGTCCTTCACCCGCCAGTCCTCGATGGCGTCGGGCGCTATGGCCCCGAGGCAAAACAGCACGCTTCGTTCGCCCCGCAGCAGGCGCGCGGTTTGCAGGTGGATCATACAGGAGGGCATGGGTGGCTCCTACCTCTTCATCGTAACCTTCATCGCCCTGACATTGCCGCCGACGTTGCCGCATTCGATGTGGCTGCCCGCATTGGCGTCGCCGCCAACATCGTTGCACTGGATGTGGCTGCCCGCACCGGCGCTGGCGCTGACGTCGTTGCAGTGGATATGGCTGCCCGCCGTGGCGCTGCCGCCGATGTCGTTACAGTGAATATGGCTGCCCGCCGTGGCGTTGCGCTGGATATTGCCCTCCACCTGGATGCCGCACTCGGCGGCCACGTTGAGGGGGCTGTAGCGCAAAATCCAGGTGTAGTCCGAGGCGTTGAAGGTGAACTTGCGCTTGGGGATGTGGTCGTGGCACAGGAGCTTGCGCCCCCAGTACACCACGCCGCGCAAGGTCTGGTCGTCGGGCCAGGGGAGGTCGAAGCCGGTGGCGAACACGGGCTCCTCAATGATCACAGGCGCGGGCGGGGCCTCTGCGGGCGGCGCCTCCGGGGCCTGCCTGCCGAACAGGCTGTCAATCGTGACCTCGAAAATTTCGGCCAGCTGGGGCAGCAGGGCGATGTCGGGGCAGGACTGCTCGTTCTCCCACTTGCTCACAGCCTGGAAGCTCACGCCCAACTGCTGGGCAAGGGCCTCTTGGGTCAGGCTCTTTTCTTTGCGCAGGGAGAGGATGCGCTCGGAGAGGATCTGCGCGTAGTTCGGGTTTTCCATGGGGTGCCTCCTTGCTTTTGATGGGCCCATTGTATCGCACGGAGGGCATCGCTGTCTATCATGGGTTCGTTGAAATAGGGGGCAAATCGCTCAACCGTTGGTTGAATCCGGGTGGGAGAGCGCTGATTCCCTTTTGTTTGGCCCCACTCTCAAAAAGTATAGCCAATTCCCCCGGCCTTGTCAATGCTAATATAGATTTTTTCCCAATACTTGTGTGCATTAAAGCGATGAACTCCCATATCTTGTGTTTGGCCGCAAAAAATCTGGACATTATTTTCAAAAAGCATGGACAAAGCCCGCCGTATGCGTTATAATATAGCCGGATTATGATAGGAGGTTCTTTCGAATATGGATCAGGAATACCCCTTCCGCCCGCGCGGCCGGCACGGCTTTGACCGCGACGACGTCATCAACTATATCGCCCAGGCGCAGCAGCGCTGCAACGAGCACCTGGCCCGCATGGAGGAGCTCGAGGCCGCCAAGAACGCCTGGTATACCCAGGCCAAGGGCATGGAGCGGGAGAAGGCCGCCCTGGTGGCGCGCACCCGCGAGCTGGAGGAACAGCTCGAGCGCGGCGGCGCGGCCCTCCCCGTGGGCGGCGAGTGGTTCCAGCCCGAGCTCACCGCCTTCCAGGAGTCCCAGGAGCTGGCCGCCGTGCGCGCGCGCTGCCTGGAGCTGGAGGACCGCCTGGAGCAGCAGAACATACGCGACGCCCAGCGCGAGCAGGCCATCGCCAATGCCCTGGAGGCCGCAGCGGCCGCGCGGCAGGAGGCCGAGGCCCTGCGCGCCCAATCGGCGGAGGACGACGGCCTCCCGCGCTTCAGCCTGCAGCAGCAGGAGACCGCCGCCCTGCAGCAGGAGAATGCTGCCCTGCAACAACAGGCTGCCGCTTTGCGGCAGGAGACCGACGATGTACGCGCCCAGCTGGGGCAGCAATACCAAGCCCTCGCCGACGCGACCCAGGCCTGGGAGGCGCAGGCGGCCTCCTTGGAGCGCGAGAAGGACGCCCTGGAGCAGCAGCTCGCCCTGGCACGCCAGGAGAACTACGCGCAGGCGCAGAGGCTCGCCACCCTGGAAAGCGAGCACAGCGCCTACGCCGCGCAGATGCCCGCCCTGCAGGAGCAGTTGGCCGGCCTTTCGGAATCCGCCGGGCAGATCGGCGCCCTGGAGGCCTCGAAGGCCTCCCTACAACAGGAAAAAGACGCTCTGCAAGAGGAGAAGGACGCCTTGCAGCAGGATAGGGACGCCCTGCAAGAGGAAAAAGACACATTGCAGTTGGATTGGGACGCCCTGCGGCAGGTCAAGGACGCGCTGCAATTGGATCGGGACGCCCTGGGCCAGCGCTGCGCCGCCCTGGCGCAGGAGGAGGCCCTGGCCCGGCAGAAGTCCGCTGCCCTCTCCGCCGAGGCCGAAGATTTACGCACGCAGATAAGTGAACTGGAGAACCGCCCGGCCCAGCCCAGCGAGGAGGCCCTGCGCTCCATGGTGCTGGCCAGCTTCAACTACTCCAATTTGTACGTGGACAACAACCTGAAGACCGCGCAGTTCATCTCGGAGGCCACCAGCCGCAACATCGGCCGTGTGAGCGATTCGGCCAACTCCCTGCTGGACCAGCTGGACGCCGTGTCGCGCTCCTTCCACGAGACCACCGACGGCATCCGCCGCGACCTCGCCTCCTTCCAGCGGGAGCTCGGTACCATTCAGACCGGCATGAACCGCCGCCTGGGCAAGGACCGCTTCGCGGCGCTGCTGGAGGAGAACGAGCGCCTGCGCGTTCGCCTGGAGACAGAATTGCTCGCGGAGCTCAGCGGCGAGGAGGAGGACGCGTCCGCCCCGTTATCCGGCGGCGGGGGCGCCAAGCTGCCCTTCGCGGAGGACCTGCCGAAGGACTACCACGAATATCTGGACGGCTGATTGCGCAATTTCAACTGAATATCGTTCTTCAGGGGGTGGTGCAATTCCACACCGGCGGTGATGCGAGTGATCGACAAGCCCGCCAGTTCAGCTTGAACAGACCCGGTGCGAACCCGGGGCCGACGGTAAAAGTCCGGACGAAAGAAGAATTGGCGCAATTTTTGCGCCGATCAAACCCCCAAGGGAATTTCTCTTGGGGGATATTTATTATCAGGAGGAGAAACCCAATGCAAGCATCCATCAGCACGCGCAAGCTCGTCGCCATGGGGACCATGGCCGCGCTATCGGTCGCGCTCGTTTTCCTGGTCCACTTTCCCGTCTTCCCGCAGGCCCCTTTCCTGGAGTATGACCCCGCGGACATCCCTATCCTGATCGTATCCTTCGCCTACGGCCCCCTGGCCGGGTTGATCGTCACGGCAATCGCGGCGGTGGTGCAGGGCCTGACTGTCAGCGCGCAAAGCGGCGTCTACGGCATTATCATGCACCTGCTTTCCACGGGCTCCTATGTCCTGGCGGCCGGGCTGGTTTACAGGGCGAAGAACAGCCGCCTCGGGGCAATCGCAGCCCTCGTGTGCGGCGTATTGGCCAGCGCCGCCGTGATGGCCGCCGCCAACCTGGCCGTCACCCCCCTATTCATGGGCGTCCCTGTGGAGGCGGTGAAGGCCATGCTATTGCCCGTCATCATCCCATTCAACCTGATCAAGTCGGGCAGTAACGCCGCGCTCATGGCCCTGATCTACCTGCCGCTGCGCCCCGCCCTGGAGAAATTCCTGAAAGGCCGGTGAAGCGGGTGCCCCAATTGCCCAAATAGCAAAATTGCCTTCTTGACATACGCGCCTGTCCATGGTATACTGAAAAGCGGCGGGCGCGCGCGCCCGCCCAAAGCCCCAAGGATTACGGAGGCGCGCCGGAATGGCGAAAAAAACCAAACGATTCCTCTACCGGGTTTTCTGCGGGTTCGTCCTGGGCCTGAGCGTTTTCGCCCCCGGCTTCAGCGGCAGCTTCCTCGCCATCGTGCTGGGCATCTACCGGGACATCCTGCGCATCGCGTCCAACCCCTTCAAGCAGCTCAAGGCGAACATCCTGTTCTGCATCCCGCTGGGTATAGGCGCGGCCGCCAGCGCGGTGCTGTTCGTGCTGGGCTTCAACTACCTGTTCCAGCGCTTTGAAAAGGCCACGCTCCTGCTCTTCATCGGCCTGATCGCCGGGAACCTGCCGGAGATCGTCAAGCAGGCCAGGCGCTGCGGCTTCAAAAAACGCTACCTGATCGGCGGCGCGTGCGCCTTCGCGGCGGCGCTCGCCCTGGCGGTGCTTGCCCCCGTCTCCGTCACCGCGGAGAATATGCAGGCGGGCCTGCCCCTGCTGGCCCTGGGAGGCCTGGCGGGGGGCGCGGCGGCGCTTGTGCCCGGCATGAGCGTCTCCATGATCCTGATTCTGCTGGGGGTCTACGGGCCGCTGCTGAACGCCGCGCAGTCCTTCCTCCAACTGGATTTTACGTTCCTGCTGCCCTTCGGGCTGTTCGGCCTGTGCGCCCTGGCCGGCCTAATGCTGGCCTCCAGGGGGATCAAGGCCATTTTCGATAGGATTCCCGGCTTCGCAAACGCCATGGTGTTCGGCTTTATGGCGGGCTCTCTGGGGGGAGTGCTGTGGCAGGCCCTGCGCATGGCGGACGAGAGCTTCACCTGGGCGCTGGGGGGCGTCATGCTCGCGGCGGGCTTGGGGGTCTCCATGCTGTTCGTGCTGCTGGGCAGGTCCATGGAGAAGCTGGAGAAAGCGGAGAAAGCGGAGAAAAACGAGCAACAGGGGTGAGGCTTTGACTGAAACAGTGCAGCTGCAATATTTCGGCTCCGTGCGGGCCGCTGCTTGCTGTGCCGAAGAGCAGGCCCCGCTGGCTGAGAACACGAGCGTGCTCCAATTGCTGCACCAGCTCGCCGATGCCCACGGCGAGGCCTTCCGGGGCGAGGTGCTCTCCGGCGAAGCGCTGCGGGACGACCTGACGGCCTCGGTCAACGGCGCGATCATACAGCACGCCGCCGCGGAGGACATTGTTTTGCAGCCGGGCGATACGGTTGCGCTGTTCCCGATTTTCCCCGGGGGGGGATGAACAGTTGACAGTTGACAATTGACAATTGACAGTTAATAATGAACAATTCGATATGCAAAATACACACAGAAATGGCAGGTGAAGACATCCTTGAATGCGTACACCGGAAAAATCCTCTATATCGACCTCACGTGCGGCAGCTGTAAAACCGGCTTCTACGACGAGGCGATGGCCGGGGACTACATCGGCGGCACGGGCTTCGGGGTGAAGATGCTCATCGACCACCTCAAACCCGGCCTGGACGCCTTCGACCCCGGCAACCCGCTGATTTACGTCTCCGGCGCGACCACGGGCACCATCGTGCCCTGCACTGCCTCGAAGTTCGGCGTGTTCGCCAAGTCCCCGGCCACGGGGCTGCTGGGCGAGGCCTACTCCACCGGGCAGTGGGGGGCGGAGCTGCGCGCCGCGGGCTATGACGTCCTGGTGATCACGGGCAAAGCGCCCAAGCCGGTCTATCTGTTCATCGACGACGGAACAGTGCAGATCCGAAGCGCGCGCAAGCTCTGGGGCAAAAGCACCTGGGAGGCCGAGCAGGCCATACGCGACGAGCTGGGCGACCAGAACATCCGCGTCTCGGGCATCGGCCGGGCCGGGGAGAACCTCAACCGATTGGCCTGCATCATCAACGACAGGTTCCGGGCCGCCGGGCGCACCGGCCTCGGGGCCGTGATGGGCTCGAAGAACCTCAAGGCCGTGGCCCTGCGCGGCACGCAGGACGTGAGCGTGGCCGACCCCGAGGGCCTCATGGCGTTCTGCAGGGACCTCTTCGAACGCGCAAAGGGCCCCGCCACGGCGAAATACAGGACGCTGGGAACCCCGGCCAACATGCTCACCATGAGCGCCCAGGGCGCGCTGCCCACGCGCAATTACCGGGAGGCCGAGTTCGAGAAGGTGGAGAACGTGAGCGGCGAGCGCCTGAACGAGCAGTTCATCACCAAAATACAGGGCTGCTCCGCCTGCCCCTGCCGCTGCGAGCACATCGCCAAGGCCAGGGAGGGCAGGTTCAAGGGGGCGGTCTCCCGCATGGAATACGAGCCCATGATGGCCTTCGGCCCCTACTGCGGCGTGGACGACATGAACGCCATCATAAAGGCCATAGAGAGCTGTAATATCTACGGGGTGGATGCCATAGGCGCGGGCATCGTGGTGGGCTTCGCCATGGAGTGCTACGAGCGGGGCCTCATCACCAAAGAGGACGCCGGCGGGCTGGAGCTGAACTTCGGCAACGGCGAGGCCATGGTGGAGATGGTGCGCAAGATGTCCGAGCGCGAGGACATAGGCGATATTCTCGCCGAGGGCGTCATGCGCGCGGCGGAGAAAATCGGCGGCGGCGCGGCGCATTTCGCCATGCACATCAAGGGCCTGGAGCTCACCGGCTACGACATCCGGGGCCTGAAGACCGCCGCGCTGGGCTACGCGGTCTCCCGCAGGGGCGGCGACCACCAGCGCCACGGCAGCTACGGCTGGGACCTCAGCGGTAAGGTCGACCGCTTCAAGGCGGAGCCGGGCCGGGGGGCCCTGGTGATGGGCGACGAGGACATGTACGCCGTCATCGATTCCATGATCATCTGCAAGTTCACCCGCACCATCTGGCAGGGCTACGAGGACATCGCGAAGGTCTACAGCCTGGTGACGGGCATCCCCATGGAGGCCGATCAGCTGCGCCTGTGCGGCGAGCGCATGAGCAACCTCGCGCGCCTGTTCAACATCCGCGAGGGCATGACCCGCCGCGACGACGAGCTGCTCCCGGCGCGCATCCACGAGGACCCCATCCCCGGGGGCGCGGCCAAGGGCTCCGTAGTCACGCCGGAGGACATGGCCATCCTGCTCGACGGCTACTACGCGGCCCGTGGCTGGGATAATCAGGGCGTGCCCACGGATGAAAAACTCGATGAACTGGGCCTTGGGGCCTATGCAAGCATAGCAGAGGGGGTGCGCGCGTGAATAATAAATACAAATTCGTCAGCGTGGATATAGGCAAGTGCGTGGGCTGCCGCGTGTGCGAGTACGCCTGCTCCATGGAGAAATTCAAGGCCTTCAACCCCGCCAAATCGCGCATACGGGTGGTGCGGCTGTACCCCCACACCAACGCGGCGCTCAACTGCCGCATGTGCCAGGACGCCCCCTGCGTCATCGCCTGCCCCCGCAAGGCCCTCACCCAATCGCAGGAGAACGGCGTGATCCACGTGGACGACAAGCTGTGCGACGGCTGCGGTTGGTGCGTCAAGGCCTGCGAGTTCGGGGCCATCGCCCTCGACCCCAAGCCCACGGTGTGCATCTGCGACCTGTGCGAGAAGCGCGAGGGCGGCCCCACCTGCGTGGAGTGGTGCCCCGAAAAGGCCCTGGAGCTCACCACCACAGACGGCCTGTCCCAGAAGGCGCGCATCGAGGCCGTGGAGAAGCTGGCGGAGGCGATGGAGTAATGCAGAATGCAGAATGCAGAATGCAGAATTATCTTGCCGCCGCGAAGGTGCTCGATGAACTGATGCTGGCGCTGCTGGGGAAGGGCCTGACGGCGCCGCCCCATGTGGTGGAGGATTTGAAGGCCGGGCGCGCGCTGGCGAATATGTCGGCACGGCAGCAAGCAGCTTCTCAAGAACCGGGCAACGCCGAGCTGGAGGGAAAAATCGCGCCCGCGCTGGAGCGCGTGGAGATGAACCTGCTGGCCCTGGCCGAAATGGCGGAAGGCGCGGCCTTTGCCGACCTCTGGCAGGGGAAAATCGCCGGGGCGTACCAGTCGCCCCCGCAGGCCCCGCCCCTCGCCGGGAAGATGCAAGGCGTGCCCAGGGACGCCTACCCCATACGCATACAATCTTCGGCGCTGGCGGGCTGCGCGCCCGCGGAAGCGCTTGACCTCACCGTAACAGCGCAGGAGGACGGCTACACACTGATTTACGGCACAAAAGAGAATATATCTGTTTTCCTGAAGGACATCAGGCGACAGCAGGAACAACAGGGAAAGGTGGGATTCAAACGGGACAGCAACTAGTTAAGGAGAAAAAGGCCGTGCGGACCGACCCGGCCTTCCGGCACAAGGTGGAGAACCTCCAAAGCGGCGAGACGCTGAAGTTTTGCTACCAGTGCGGCATATGCTCGGCCGCCTGCCCCATCTCGAGGTTCATCAAAATCTACCGGCCCAACAAGATCCTGGAGCTGGCCAAGCTCGGCATACGGGGCCTGCCCCAGAGCAGCGCGTTCCTGTTCTGCTCGGCCTGCACGCTGTGCACCAAGCACTGCCCCCAGGGCGTGAAGGTGCACGAGGTGATGCAGGCCCTGAAGGACCTGGCCGGGGAGGACGCCAACGTGCGCGCCTTCGTCACCGACGGCTTCAGCGATGTGCTCGACGCCCTGGGCGAGGGGATGCCCCTCCCGGCCACCTACGGCTGGATCTGTATGCGGCCAGGGGAAGGGGAGCTGGGGGCCTTCATCCTGGAGGCCTTCGACCGGCTTCTCGCCGCGCCCGCCGCGAAGCTTGAGCCCGCGGCTGACGCCAAGCCCGTGGCCGTCATCGGCTCCGGCCCGGCGGGCCTCACCGCCGCCTGGGCCCTGGCGAAGGCCGGCCTGAAGGTGACTTTATTTGAAGCCCAGGAAGAGCTCGGCGGGATGCTCAAAAACGGCATACCGAGCTATCGCCTGCCGAAGGACGTCGTAGACAAAGAGATAGGCAAGATCGCGGCCCTGGGCGTGGAGATGCGCGTCAACGCGCCTGTTGACAAGGCATTCTTCGACGGCCTGTTGGAGCAATACGCCGCCGTGTTCATCTCCACGGGCGCGATGGCCAGCCGCAGGCTGCGCCTGGAGGGCGAGGAGCTGCCCGGCGTCGTGCCGGCCTTGGACTTTTTGAAAGAGTTCAATCTGACGGGCAAGTCAGAAGCGATAGAGGGCAAAAAGGTCGTCGTCATCGGCGGCGGCAATGTGGCTACTGACGCCGCGGGCGCGGCCATCCGCGCCGGGGCGGCTAGTGTGCGGCTCTTCTGCCTGGAGGACCGCGCCGCCATGCCCGCCCACGAGTGGGAGATCGAAGAAATCGTCGCCGACGGCGTGGGGGTCAACCCCGCCTGGGGGCCGAAGGCATTGCTCAATAATGGAGAGAAAATCACCGGCGCGGAGCTGGTGCAGTGTGTCTCAGTTTTTGATCAGGACGGCAGATTTAATCCAAAGTTCAACGAGAAGAAGACGCAGGCCATCGAGGCCGACACGGTGATTACGGCCATAGGCCAGGCCCCGGACCTGGGCTTTTTGAACGAGGCCGTGGGCACCGTCCGGGGGGCCATTGAGGTTGACCCCTACACCCTGGAGACCGGCCTGCCGGGCGTGTTCGCGGGGGGCGACGCCATCGCGGGCACGAGCTTGCTGGAGGCGATATCCACCGGCAAAACAGCCGCGCAGTCCATCCTGGATTATCTGAAAGGAGGGGCCGCATAGCCATGAAACGCTACAAAAAAGAAGAGAACGGCAAACTGGAAATCGGCCAGGTGATGTACACCAAGACCTTCACCCTCACGGTGGATAGAGCCCTGTGCAAGGGCTGCCAGCTGTGCAGGCTGGCCTGCCCCCACCACGCGATACGGCTCATCCCGCAGGAGGATGTGGACGGAAAGGCCGTCGCCCCGCTGCTGGACGTGGACGAGAACACCTGCGACTTCCACGGCATCTGCGCCGTTGTTTGCCCGTTTTCCGCCATCACCATCACGGTGGGCGGCCTGAACGAATCCCCCGCCGTGGCGAAGGGGGCCTTCCCGGAACTGGCGCGGGACATCGCCGTGTGCAACGAGAGCTGCGTGCCCGGCTGCACCAAGTGCGAGGAGGCCTGCCCCCTGGGCGTGCTCTCCGTCAATACTGAAGCCGGGGAGGTCGCGGTCAAGAAGGAGCTGTGCGCGGGCTGCCCGGCCTGCTGGATGGCCTGCCCCGAGGACGCGGTGGAGGTCAGCAAGTTCATCGAGGGCACAATCCAGATCAATGACGAGCTCTGCCCCGCGGATTGCAAACGCTGCCTGGACGTGTGTCCCGTAAACGCCCTGGCCCTGGACGAAAACGGGAAAGTCCTCGCGAAGGAGCTGCTGTGTATCTACTGCGGGGCCTGCAAGGAGGTCTGCCCGGTCAGCGGCGCGCTGAAGGTGACGCGCAGCGCCATACGCCACACGCCCGTGAACTCCGGCGCATGGCACAAGGGGCTGGAGCGCCTGACGTCCAAGGCGGCGCTGCAGCGGGAGCTCGCGGCCGGGAACGCGGCCAGGGCGCGCACGGCGGTACAGAATCTGGAAACGGAGGTGAACGCCTGAATGGAAGAATTGAGAATCGGCGTATTTATCTGCTACTGCGGGGCGAACATCGGCGGGACGGTGAACGTGCCCGAACTGACCGAATTCGTGAAGACCCAGCCGGACGTGGTGTGCGTGATGGAAAACCGCTACACCTGCGCCGATCCCGGGCAGAACGAGATCAAGAAGGCCATCGCCGAGCACAGGCTCAACCGGGTGGTGGTGGCGGCCTGCTCGCCCAAGATGCACGAGCCCACCTTCCGGGTGTGCGTGCAGGAGGCGGGGCTCAACCCCTTCCTCTTCGAGATGGCGAACATCCGCGAAATGTGCTCCTGGTGTCACAAGGACAAGGCCATCGGAACTGAAAAAGCGAAAGAGATCATTCAGATTTCCCTGGCGAAGGCGCGCCTGCTGGCTCCGCTGACACGCTTCAAGGTCCCCGTGACCAACCGGGCCATGGTGGTGGGCGGGGGCATCGCAGGCATCTACGCGGCGCTGGATATGGCCAATATGGGCTACAAAGTCTATCTGGTGGAGAAGGACGAGAGCATAGGCGGCCACATGGCCCAGCTGGATAAGACCTTCCCCACGCTCGATTGCTCCATCTGCATTGAGGGGCCGAAGATGGTGGAGGCCGCCCGCAACCCCAACATCGAGGTCATATCATTCGCGGATATTATCAACGTAGACGGCTTCATCGGGAATTTTAAGGTCAGGATTCGCAAGAACCCGAGGTACGTCATAGCGAAAAACTGCACCGGCTGCGGGGAGTGCGCGGACGTGTGCCCCGTGGAATACCCCAACAAGTGGGAGATGAACCTCGGCACCCGCCGGGCGATCTCCGTGCCCTTTGCCCAGGCCGTGCCGCTGATCTTCTCCATCGATAAGGAGCACTGTATCGACTGCTACAAGTGCGTGGAGGTCTGCGGGGGCCGCAACGCCATCGACTTCGAGCAGCAGCCGGAGGAGATCGAAATCGAGGTGGGCACCATCACGGTGGCCACCGGCTTCGACGAATACAAACCCACCGACCAGCCCCAATGGGGCTACGGCAGGTACGCCAACGTGGTCACCGGCCTGGAGGCGGAGCGTCTGATCAACGCGGCGGGGCCCACCGGCGGCGAGGTGGTGCGCGCCTCGGACGGCAAGCACCCGAAGAGCGTGGCCTTCATCCAGTGCGTGGGCTCGCGCGATGTGAAGAAGCACGAGTACTGCACGGGCTTCTGCTGCATGTACGCCATCAAAGAGGCCATTCTTATCAAAGAACACGAGCCCGACACCGAAATCTATATTTTATATATGGATATGCGCACCAACTTCAAGGGCTTCGAGGAGTTCTTCCGCCGCGCGCGGGAACTGGGCGTCACCTTCATCCGGGGCAAGCCCCAGCGCGTGGTGGAGGACAAAAACACGAACAACCTGATTATCGAGCTGGAAGATACTGTTTTGGGCGAGAACATCGAGGTGGAGGCCGAGATGGTGATTCTCAGCACCTCGGGCGTGCCCTCCGCCGGCACGGACGAGCTCTCCCGCATCCTCCACGTTACGCGGGACACCACGGGTTTTTTCCTGGAGAGCCATCCCAAGCTCAAGCCCATCGACGCCCCCGTGGACGGCATCTTCTACGCCGGGGCCTGCCAGGGCCTGAAGGACATCCCCTACAGCGTCTCCCAGGGCAGCGGCGCGGCGGGCCGGGCGGCCACGATTTTGTCCAAGGACATCGTGGAGATCGAGCCCATCGTCGCGAAGGTCAACCCCGACAAGTGCCTGCACAAGAAGGCCAACTGTACCGTGTGCCAGAAGGTGTGCCCCTACGGCGCGCCCTCCGCGGCGGACAAAGAGGCCGCCGTAATCAACCCGGCCATGTGCCACGGCTGCGGCACCTGCGTGGCCGACTGCCCCGCCGACGCCATCGACCAGATGCACTTCTCCGACGCGCAGATTTTCGCGCAGATCAGAGCGGCCCTCGCCGACAGGCCCGAGGAGAAGATCATGGGCTTCCTGTGCAACTGGTGCTGCTACTCCGGCGCGGACCTCGCGGGCACCAGCCGCTTCGAGTACCCGCCCCGCATCCGCGTGGTGCGCACCATGTGCGCGGGCCGCGTGGACAAGGACTTCGTGATGGAGGCGCTGCGTTTGGGCGCGGGGGCCGTGTTCGTGGGGGCCTGCCATTTGCCCACCGACTGCCACTACATCGAGGGCAACGTGTGGATGAAAGAGCGCATGGAGGCCCTGCAGCGCAGCCTTGTCAGCCAGGGCATGAGCCCGGAGCGCCTGCGCATCGCCTACGTCTCCGCCGCGGAGGGCCTCATCTTCGCCAACATCATGAAGGAGATGGACCGCCAGCTGGCGGCGCTCGGCGCGGAAAAAATCCAGGCCGAGAACGAGGCCCTGCGCCCGGGGATTGAGAAGATTCTGGGGAAGAAGGGGCTCATCTAGCACTGACTGGCATACAAAAAACCAAGCGCCCGCCATCTCGGCGGGCGCTTGTATTTTGTGTGGGTCAGACGGCACGCCCTGCCGAGGGGAGGTCGGCGGGGGGATTTCAAACTTGCCGATCCACAAGCCGTTAATACTATTCCCGTTCTAAAAACAGCCCACTGCTATGTTTCTTCCGCCGAAAGCGGCTGATTGCTTTGCTTCTTTAGAGAGGGAGTAGTATAAGTTCTGTTGCGCCAAAAGTAAAGGCGGGGGCGGAAATTCGCAAATCAATGGGACTGATCACCGGCACCCGATTGGCCGTTATTTACGATAACGGGCGGTTGATGCTCATGAATCCCATGCAGTACGCATTCGACGAATTTCATCGCGGAATGGAAGGCGAGTGGGAAAAAGGCGGTATAGAGTCCGAAGAGGATTGGCTGCGCTCGATGAAAGCTATGCGGAAGGAACGCCGTGCGCAATGAAGGTTCTTTTTGACACAAACATCCTGTTTTCGGCACTGTACAGCCCAAACAGTCTACCGCGCCGGGTGTTTCTGAAGGCGAGCGAGGAGCCATTTCAGGCGCTTATCTGCGAGGAAAGCCTGAAAGAGCTGCGGCGTACCTTTCTTCGGAAATATCCTGCAAAAGCGCCGTTGCCTGATCGCTTTGTATTGCTTTTGCTGGCCGCCGCCGAAATTGTCCCGATGCCGGATGAAGCGTATCCCGAAGAAGAGATGATCGGCGACCCGGATGACTGTCTGTTGCTGCGGGCGGCCATCTATGAGGGCGCGGTCTATCTTTTTTCGGGCGACACGCATTTCCTTGACAGCGGTGTGCAAGGCCCCGTCATTATGACGGCGCGGGCGTTTTTGGAATTGGATGGCTAAACCGGCACCAGATCATCTCAAGCCCTTGCCACTGCTTGGCCGTTCTTGCCACCCGAATCCAATCCATGCATTTATATATCCGGGCGGCAAGAATGCCGCCCCTACAGCATCGTTTTGCTGACGCCAGCAAAAATGATCGGTCTCACCCCAGCAGCTCCTTCAAAATCGCCGTGACCTCCTGCGCGGGGGCCTGGCCGCGCAGCGCCTTCATGCTCTGCCCGATGAGGAATTGCAGGGCCTGTGCTTTGCCGCCTTTGTATTCATTGACGGATTTTTCGTTCGCGGCAAGCACCTGTTCGATCGTGGCGCGAATGGCGGCGTTGTCTGTCACCAGGGCGAGGTTGTGTTCTTTTACGTAGGATTCAGGATCGACATTATTTGTAAACACCTCGGCGAAGACTTTTTTCGCCGTACCCCTGTTGATCACATTTTTTTGCACGAGTATAATAATTTTCGCCAGGGAATCAAAATCGAAGGCCATATCCTCGGGGAGAGTCTGGGTTTGTTGCAGCAGGCGCAGCGCCTCGCCCATGACCCAGTTGGCGCTTTCCTTCGCGTCGCCGCACAGGGCATAGGTGCGCTCGAACAGGCGCACCAGGTGCACCGAGCCGGTGATGATATTCGTGTCGTAGGCCGGCAGGCCGAGCTGCTCGATATAGCGGCGCTTCTTGGCCTCGGGCAGCTCGGGCAGATTTTTTCGCACACGCTCGATCTCTTCGTCTGAGATGACCACCGGCGGCAGATTGGGGTCGGGGAAATAGCGATAGTCGGCGGCGTTCTCCTTCGAGCGCATGGAAAAGCTCTCGCCCGCGTCGTCGTCCCAGCGGCGGGTCTCCTGCACCAGCGCACCGCCCTCCCCGATGACCTCAATGTGGCGGGCGGACTCAAACGCGATGGCCCGGGCCATGGCCCGCGTGGAGTTGATGTTCTTCATCTCCGTGCGCACGCCGAGCGCCGTTTCCCCCGCGGGCCGCACGGAGATGTTGATGTCCGCGCGGATGGAGCCCTCCTGCATCCTGCAGTCGGACACGCCGGTGTATTCCAGGATGGCCTTCAGGCGCTCGAAGTAATCGATGGCCTCCCCGGCGCCGCGCATATCGGGCCGGCTGACGATCTCCAGCAGGGGCATGGAGCAGCGGTTCTGGTCGGCCAGGGAGGCGTCCTCGAAGTCGTCGTGCACCAGCTTGCCCGCGTCCTCCTCCATGTGGATCTGTTTTATGCCCACACGCTTGCCATCGGCCAGCTCCACCCACCCGTTCGTACAGACAGGCATGTAAAACTGCGTCACCTGGTAGGCGGCGGGCAGGTCGGGGTAGAAGTAGTGCTTGCGCTCAAAGCCGTTGATCCTGTTAATATCACAGTTGATCGCCAGCCCCGCGCGCATGGCGTACTCCACCACGCACTTATTCAGCACGGGCAGGGTGCCGGGGAAGCCCGCGCAGCCCGGGCACACGTGGCTGTTGGGCGGCCCGCCGAATTTGGTGCCGCAGCCGCAGAAAATTTTCGATTGCGTGGCCAGCTCGCAGTGGACCTCCAGGCCGATGACGGTTTCGTATGGCATTTTATTGTCCTCCATGAGAGGTATTATATCACTTTTGCGGGGCGGGCGCAAGAAAAAAATTGGGCGGCAATTAAAATGTGCTGCAAGCGACGTTGACTTTTCCGGAAATTGCGGTTATACTATAGAGGATGGCTGTGCCATCGTAAATGTCCGCCGCGAACCGGAGCGGGGTATAAAAAAGGGTCGACAAATTTCCGCCGCAAACCGGAGCGGGGTATAAAAAGGGTTGAAAATGCAGCCCTCGTTGATAAACGGGGGCTTTTACAAAGGAGGACGCGATGGCTACACCGAACATAGAGCCCGGAAATGTTTACCACATCAAAGACAGCTGTTTCGACGCAGTACAGGACGGGAAGCTCATGAGAAATCATGAGGGAGGTGCATTACGGCCAACCCATTTTTGCCTGCGGGACCGCCTGGAGCGCCTGATGCTTGAAGAATCGGCAGAATAAAACACCCCGGCGGCGCAGGTCAAACCCGCGCCGCCGGAATTTTGGTTGGCTCTTCAACCTGTATGTTTCTCTTTACGGCCCCAAGGCCATAGGGCCGTTTCTCATCCAGGGAGTTGCACTCACTTGGCTTTCCGATTCTTGCTCCTACATGCCAAACCGCTATACGTTTGGCATTTACATGCTGAACTGGTTCAGCATTCCTGTCAGCACGTGCAGCCGCAGCCGCTGGTGTTCGGCCCGAACAAGCCGTGATCCGGGCAGCAGTTGGCGTTGCCATTGCCCAAGGCGCCCAAGAGGAGCAAGAGGATGAGCAGAGGCAGGAGCGAGTTGAGGTTGCAGTTCATGAGATGACCCCCCATTTTAGATTTGTGCATCTGCACACACCCCATGGTATGCGGCGTGTCCCCGCAGTATGCACGCGCGCCGTGATTTTTGTGTCTTTCGCGATTAGCCGCTGCAGCAACAATTGTCGTAATTGCTGGAGCAGTTGTTGTTGCTGCCGCCGCAGCACAGACAGAGGATCAGGATCAGGAACAAGATGTTATTGCATCCGCCGCCACCGAACATAGTTGTGAACCTCCTTTCCTGTAGCTTACACTGACATCATATGAAGCCCGGCAGAAAGGGTGCAAGGTTTTTCGAGGACGTGAAGACAAAAAAGAGAAGGCTCTTTTCGACAATTGTATTGATGGTCAAATGTTCGCATAGTATAAGGATCCATTGTTGATTTCCCCCTAATAATATTGTCCGAGAGGAGCTTTCAACTCCGAGGGCAGAAAGAGCTTGCTCTTGGAAGGTAAGCCTCCCCAAGACCCTCTTCTTCGTCGGCACATCCATTATACTCAATATATTAGGCATTGTCAATACGTTAAGTATGTTATTCTTATCATGGGGTGAAATTCGTGATAAGCTACGAACCGTTTTACAAGACGCTAATAGACAAGGGCGTAACCGAATACCAGCTTATTTTCAAGCACGGTTTCTCCGCGAACATACTGCATAGGATGAAACACGGCGAGGCTATTACCACCAAGACGCTGGACACTTTATGCTTTATCCTGGAGTGCAAAACCGCCGATGTGCTGGAATATGTTGAAGATAGGTAAAACCAAAAGGGCAGTTCGCCTGCCCATCAAAAAAAGAAGAGGCCCAATTGATGATGCCTCATAGAAAGGTTGATTGAAAGAATGATAGAGGCATTCACGATTGAAGACCGCATGGCAAGCCGCCTTTCAAAATTTAAGATTAGATGCGACAGCATTTTACCATAACGTGGTTAGATTGTCTAGCAAAATTGATTTCCGTGTTTTTGTGCTGTTTCCTCTTGACACCGGGGCAAAATGGGGGTATACTACATATATCCTCGCAACGTTTTATTGTGGTGCGAAACTATGCCGTTTTAGACAAAAGGCCCCACAAAATCTTCGGCATTGCGGGAGTCCCAGAAGAAATGGAGAGTTGTCCGAGTGGTCGAAGGTGCAGCACTCGAAATCATGTTACAAGTGCCTAAAAGTGAATAAATATGCCGTGGAGGGGTATCGAAGTGGTCATAACGGGGCTGACTCGAAATCAGTTTGGGAGCAATCCCACGCGGGTTCGAATCCCGCCCCCTCCGCCATCTACCCACCACACAAAGGAGAGTGGGTAAGCAAACAGGAATTCTTAATTACTGGGATTCCTGTTTTGCTTTTGGAGGATCACAGGCTAATCAAAGACGGAAAAAGAGCCGACCCCTACCTGATTTTCGGTTTCTGGCTCGACCTTGCACCACACTGTTAAACGCTTCCCTCGCCACGCATCTGCTTTTGGTGCACTGTTGAACTATTCAAAAGTTCACTAAATATTTAGATTGCCTTGGGCGCTCTCGTAGGAGCACAAAACATGCCCGGTCATCAAATTACTCATGTCATCATTGCATGATCCGGGGAGATCGGTACAGTAGACAATGTTGTAGGCATTGCGATTGGCTTGGCTGGGGCCGCTGCTGCCCGCGCCAACATATCGGACGCGGAGCTGTTCCATCAGCCGGGAGGTCATAGTAGTAAACTGTACGTCCGCGTTGCCGGCAGTGGGGCTACAAGTCGGCAAGGCCAAAAGTCCAAGATTATTGCCGAGGGTCATCTTTGAGGTGGTGCAAAGGGTAGCGCTCCTGTCTGCTGCCGTATTCCCTCCGAAACCTTGCAGGCCGCCGCTATAGGTGACCGCACGGGTGGTATATCCTGCGGGGGGCACTTGGTAGCCAAAGACCGCGCCGGAGCCGAATTCAATGACAGCAGCACTATCTTCGAGAGAAAGATTTGATTCAGATGGCGTTACCATCTTCAAAATTGTTTTTGGATAGATGATAAAACGGCCATCACTTGCACGTTCACCGGGCATGGAATAAGAGTTGCCCGTAAATGTCCCATCAATGAACTCAACGGTCAACGAACTAAGTGTACCATGAAATATAATCTTTGGCCTTGTCGCCTTGCTCACGCTATCCCCGATCTTCCCCATGGCTTACACCCCCTGTCCCTGGTCTTGATTTTGCGCTGGAGCTGCCGCTTTGCCTACGGCCTGCGCCACGCCGGAGTCCTGGCCTCCCAGTTTCTCGCCAACCTTCTGGGCAACATTCATCGCAATCTTGCCAGCCTGCTCCGCGATTTTCATCGCGGTATCAACCTCTGATCCCATATGCGTCTCCTTTCGGTCGGCGCTGCCTGCTACGATGCAAGCAGTACCGACTGCATGTTAATCAACCTTCCATTTGTCTATGCCGAAGTCGCCAAGCTGTTGAATACCTTTTGATCTTTTCCCTGCGTTCGGCCAGCTGTGAGATGAGCTGCTCCCCTTCCGTTAAGCTTGCCGCACACACGGCATTTTCATCCGAAAAGCGAGTAGCTAGAAACGCTTGAAAACGCGCTTTAGCTTCGTGGGCACCGACCGAGAACAAAACAATAATTGTCCGCGCGATGCCGCTGGTTTCATCCACCCTTGGCAACGCAAAACGAATTTGATTATTGATTTGTTCAACTAAATCCACGCTTATCCGAACCCTCCACGCCGTTTACTGACCTTAGAGCGCATCAACGCTCATGCGGTAGAATTTACGCAGTTCATCAACCAAATCAGCATCGCCCGCAGCGTTCTTGAGCCGTTGTGCGGCTGCATTAGCCTTCAACGTATCAGAGATTGTCTGCAATTGCGCTTTTAAAGCTTCCTGTCGTTCTGATATCTCGCTTCCCTTTTCTTTAACGAGATCGCTGAAGCGCTCCTGCCAGTATTCAAACAGATCATCGGGCAAAGCATAAAAACGCTCCATCATATAGTAGTAGTGATAGGGACGCTGATAGGCCAACAGCTCCAGCGAGTTGAGCAGTTGATCTTGGTCGCCGTCTTCATTTTCGTAGACCCAACAACCGCTTTCATCATCATATCCGATCAACCCGCCGCCGTAGTATTGCGCAAAGCGGTTGCGGCGGTCTCTCTCCGCGTTCAACAGGGCAAGCTCCTCGTTTTGTCTTTCGGCAAGCGAGCGAAGCACCTCCATTACGCCCAAAGTACGCTGGAGTGATAGGCAGGTCAGGTACATCTTGCGCATAAAACGGCAGGTCAAATCCCAATCCCAGTCGGCTGGCGGCTTGGTGCCCTCCGGACCGGCGCTCATCGTACTATTGGAAGGCATTGTTGCTGTTGCGGACAGCGGTAGCTTGTCTGTCAGCCGCGAAAGATCAATGATCCCGGCATCCTTTATCCGGCTTTCAAACAGCTCCTCCGCCACCGTATGATATATCTGGTAGGCCTGCTGTATCCTTGTATCGCTCGTGCTGGCACCGCCAAGTGGTTGGTGTGCGCCACCAAGAGGGGTCCCCTTTTCGTCGTCAAGCAACAGCACGTCGAAATTCCTTGTGTTCCGCACGACGTCAGCTAGGCGCTCCTGGATGAGTCCATAGAGCCTCCGGCCTTGGCAAAGCCTCCTTGCCATTTCAAGCAGTGAGCCAGCGTCAGTATCGCCTTTGCCGTCAATAATCAGCATGGGATAGTGATGCTTGGCTCCGCTGGCTAAAAAGTTGGAAAGAGCCACGGTCTTACCACTGCCAGTCGTACCGCAAATAAAAACGTGTTTAGCATCGCTGGGGATAAACACGCTTCGATTAGATGATGTCCCGATTAATACGGCTTCTTCTGTCGGCTTCTCGCCTTGATAGACTGCCTTTTTAAGAGCTTGCTCATGGTCACGCTCAAAATCAAAGACAGCATCCCCCTGTGATTTCCTGCCCCGGATAAATTCCATTAAGCTCACGAAGATAACCCCCGTTACAATAATTATAATGATACTAGCTATATCTAGCGTTGACATACTCCAACACATCCTCTAAGCGCAAAGCTTCAATGTTAGAATATGTCTCTCCAAAATCTTTGATTAATGAATTTACCTTGCTGTTGTTCGTAATCCAAATTTGCCGATCGTATTTCATGTAGTTCTCCCGGATATTTTCTTCCATACGAGATTTAGCCTTGGGGCTTAGTTCCACCTCAACGGCGATGCGTTCATCAGCAGAAGAAGAAAAAACAACAAAATCAGGCTGGTGCTTTCTCAGGCCGAAGCCGTCTTTGATATGCAGTTCCTTTTCACTCTCGATGCCAGAGAGGGGGACACCATATTTAAGGACAAAATAGATAATTGCCTCCAAGATATAAATATCGTGCGAGATACGGTCAACCCGGATTTTTTCTTCTCGCTTGTTTACACCGAGGAGTATCCTCCCTTTGTGGTTGAGAGTGTACATATAGGGAATGCCATACAAATATTTTTGCCTCTCCAAGTATTTGGCTTCAACCAATGCCTTTAGCCTTCGGTTCGATGTCGTAGCGCCTGAAAATCCACACAGAACTTGAATATGTCTCCCAAGGCAAAACCGAAACCGAAAAACTAACCTCAGAATTTCAAAATCTCTTTCTTGTAGCTCTAAACCCTTAGCACTCAAAAAAACACCCCCATCAAAAAATACCCTCGTCAAAAAAACAAAAAATAAAACCTAATACCTAGGGCCTCCTGAACAACCCACAACTCCATATACTACTTGAAAATCTGGCCTCGATGTGATATAATAAAGGAAGAAAAGCAGAAAAAAGGGGCAAAAAATGTACAAGAAGGCAGACAGGGCGCAG
>Ga0123353_10000326_pt1 | contig 59029 bp, 50 predicted proteins | sample TergutLab28metaG_3_FD_92763 | JGI IMG/M metagenome (GOLD analysis project Ga0123353, IMG submission 92763) | Labiotermes labralis P3 segment gut microbial communities from Petit-Saut dam, French Guiana - Lab288 P3 | ecosystem: Host-associated > Arthropoda: Insects > Digestive system > Gut ... | reverse complement strand
GACGAGACCCGCGCCGTTGCCGATGATGCCGACCTGGCCGTCGAGCTTGACGTAGTTGAGACCGAGGTCCTTGGCCTTCGCCTCGAGCGGGTCGGCCTCCTCGCGGATCTCGAACTCGGCGTGCTCGGGGTGACGGAACTCCGAGGCGTTGTCGTCCAGCGACACCTTGCCGTCGAGGGCCTCCAGCTTGTCGCCCTCGAGGCGGGCCAGCGGGTTGACCTCGACCAGGGTGGCGTCCTCCTCGACGAACGTCTTGTAGAGCGCCTGGATCATCTCCACGGCCTGCTCGAAGACGGCCTCGGGGAAGGCGGCCTCGGTCGCGATCTCGCGAGCCTTCGCCTCGTCGACGCCCTTGCCCGGGTCGATCGCGATCTGCTTGACGGCGTCGGGGTTGGTCTTGGCGACCTCCTCGATCTCCACGCCGCCCTCGACCGAGGCGATGCAGAGGTACTGCCGGTTCGCGCGGTCGAGCAGGAAGGAGAAGTAGTACTCCTCCTGCGGCGGGGTGGCCGGGGTGATCAGGACACGGTTGACCGTGAGGCCCTTGATCTCCATGCCGAGGATGGCGCAGGCGGCCTCGAACGCGTCGTCGGGGGTCTTGGCGAGCTTGACGCCGCCGGCCTTCCCGCGACCGCCGGCCTTGACCTGCGCCTTGACGACGCAGAAGCCCATCTCCTCGGCGGCGGCCTTGGCTGCCTCGGCGGTCTCGACGACCACACCGAGCGTGGTCGCGACGCCGTGCTTGGCGAAGAGCTGCTTCGCCTGGTACTCCATCAGGTCCACTGATCAGTCCTCATCTTCGAGTGCGGGCGTGGCGAGGTTCGTGGCTCGCCGTACGGGCCCGCCGTGTAGGAGTTCGGTACGCCGCCTCGCGGCAGCCGTTCCTCGGGCACACTAGTCGCGCCGCACGCCGACGACGAGGGTGGGCCCACAGGACGTGACGGGCATTACACCCGATCTGCCGGTTCGCCGGACACCGCACAGAGGCAGGACCTAGGATTTCGGTCCACCGGCGCCTTCCCGTAAGGTCGCTGCAGAATTTCGCAAGGACTGTTCATCGCGCGGCCACCCCCAGGCCACCGATGCCGGCGGAGACGGACGACCCCGCGCCCCGCCGACGAACGAGCGGCGACACCGACCGCGACCGACGGGCCAAACAGGAGCAAGCGACACATGGGTAGCCACCGAGCGGAACCAGGCGCGAACCAGGAGTCCCGCTCGGACGACCCCGTCGCCAAGCTGTACGTCGGCCGTCGCGTGGCCGCCCGCCACGTCGACGACTCCTCGACGTCCGGCGAGATCGAGCTGCCCGAGCAGCCGGCTGCGGCCCCTGTGGCCCCCATGGCCCCCGCCGCCGAGGCGGGCGCTCCCACCCGCCGTTCCTCCTCGCCGTCGCCGACCGTCGAGATCCCGCTGCTGAGCGCCCACCACCTGCGTGCGGCGACGACCGGATCGCTCAAGCCGGCCGTGCCCGGCAAGCGCCGCGCCGCTGCGGAGGCGCCCGCACGCCGGTCCCTCGTCAAGCGCCTCCCGTCCGCGCCGATCCTCGTCGGCGTCGCCACGCTGGCGATCGCGATCGGTGGCGCGGTCGCCTCCGCGCACACCAGCCTCGCCAGCAGCGACACCGCCCTGTCCGCGCCGAACGCGATGAGCGGCGCCTTCGGCTCCGCCTCGGTCGGGTCTCGCACCGAGACGATCAGCCGCGACTCCGACCGCCAGACGCTGCAGGGAGCCACCAACACCCGGCTGGTCCAGGAGGCCGAGCAGAGCGCCCAGCAGCGCAACTCGGCCCTCGGCGCCCTCGCGCTCGACGCGGAGAAGAAGGCCCACCAGATCGCCCAGAACCGCTGGGTCCTCCCCATCACCGCCGGCGGCTACCACCTCACCGCGCGGTTCGGCCAGTGCTCCGGCCTCTGGCAGGCCTGCCACACCGGCCTCGACTTCGCCTGCCCCACCGGCACCCCGATCCACGCCCTCGCCGACGGCGTCATCAACTTCGCCTCGTGGGACGGCTCCTACGGCAACAAGACCGCCGAGACCCTCGCCGACGGCACCGAGATCTGGTACGCCCACCAGAACGCCTTCAACGTCCACGTCGGCGAGCACGTCGTGCAGGGCCAGATCATCGGGTACGTCGGCTCCACCGGCAACACCACCGGCCCGCACGTCCACATCGAGGTCCGCCCCGGCGGCGGCGACCCGGTCGACCCCGACCCCGCCTTCGTCCAGCACGGCGTCAACCCCGACGCCAACCAGGGGTAGTCCTTCTCTGCGCGAGGGCGTCGCCGCTTCAGGCGCCCAGCCGTACCCGGCCAGGACGCTGGTGGCGGCGAGCAACGCCGACCCTGTTGCACACCGATGTGATGAGCCGAGCTCGGTCGCGGTAGCTGGACAAAACCAGGCGAGGAGATCGGCGTCGCGGGGCAGCCGCCGCCTCCCGAGGCCACCCGGAGCCATGGCGAGCAGGCCGACGGCCCGAAGACGTCGAGCAGCTCGAAGCCCTCGAGGAGAACGATCGTCGGTGACCGCCGGTCCTTGGGGAGATGATGCGAGTCTCCATGGCCCGGCGCCGGTGGAACACCGCTCGATCGGGTGGTCGAGCCTGTCGAGACCTACTCGAGGTTCTCCCGCATCGCCTCGGCGACGGGGTCGTCGGCGCCCAGGCCGGCGACGACGCCCTGCTGGTCGTCGCGGGAGCGGTTCTGGGAGAGCTTCGCCTTGCCCTCGGCGCGCTCGACGTGGATCTCGATGCCGACGATCGCCTTCAGCATCCCGTCGACGTACGACGCGGGGGGGTCGGTGACGCGCCAGGGCTCGTCCCGCGGCGACTCGTGGCGGTCGGTCAGGTCGGTGACCGCGCCGCGCACCCACTCCGGGTCGTCGTGGACGGTGGCGCGGCCGGTCAGGTGGACCGAGGAGTAGTTCCAGGTGGGGACGACCTTGCCGTGCTCGGCCTTGGCGGCGTACCAGGACGGGGAGACGTAGGCCTGGGGCCCGCCGACCACCACCAGCACGGGGGTGTCGGGATCGATGGAGCGCCAGTGCTCGTTGGCGCGGGCCATGTGCGCGATGACGCGGTCGCCCTGCCAGAGCACCGGGAGCAGCGTGGCCAGCGGGTAGCCGTCGGGGCCGGTGGTGATCACCTCGCCGGCGGCGTACGCCTCGACCATGGCGCGGGCCGTCGACTCGTCGACGGCGTTGAAGTGCGGGACGTACATCAGAGCTTCTCCACGGGTGCGTAGCGCAGCAGCAGCCTCTTGACGCCCTCGCTGCCGAAGTCGATCGAGGCGACGGACTTGTCCGCGACGCCCTCGACGGTGACGACCGTACCGAGGCCGAAGCTGTCGTGGGTGACCCGGTCGCCGGGGGCGAGGTTGGGGATCGCCCGAGACGGCTTGGACTTGGCCGCCGCGTCGGCGCGGGCCGCCGCCGATGAGAAGTTGCGGCGGCCGGCAGCCGTCGGGGAGCCCAGCCGCTGCCCGCCGGAGTACGACGACGAGCGGCTGTCGCTGGCGAACGTCGGCCGTGCCCACTGCGTCTGCTCAGCCTCGGTGCGGCGCCAGTCGACGAGGTCGATCGGCAGCTCGCCGAGGAAGCGCGAGGCGGGGTTGTGGGCAGGCGCACCCCAGGCCGAGCGCACCACCGAGCGCGAGACGTAGAGCCGCTGGCGGGCGCGGGTGATGCCGACGTACGCGAGCCGGCGCTCCTCCTCGAGCTCGGTGCGGTCGCCGAGCGCGCGGGAGTGCGGGAAGACACCGTCCTCCATGCCGGTCAGGAAGACCACCGGGAACTCCAGGCCCTTGGCGGTGTGCAGCGTCATGAGGGTGACCATGCCGGTCTCGGCCGGCGCGTCGGGCTCGGCCTCGCCGTCGGGCGGCGCGTCGGGGATCTGGTCGCTGTCCGCGACGAGCGCGACCCGCTCCAAGAAGTCGGCCAGGCCCGGCTCGACCAGGCCCGCGTCGACGTCGGCGGGGTCTGCTGAGGGCCCGGCGATCGGGTCCTCGGCGAACTCCCGCGCGACCGCGACGAGCTCGGCGAGGTTCTCGATCCGGCTCTCGTCCTGCGGGTCGTCGGACTCCTCGAGGCTCTTGAGGTAGCCGGACTTGTCGAGCACCGACTCGAGGATGACGTCCGGCCGCTCCCCCGCCTCGACCATCTGCATCAGCTCGCCCATGACGGCCACGAACTGCTCGATGTTGCGCTGGCTGCGGGTCGCCAGGCCCGGCGCCTCGTCCGCCCGCCGCAGCGCCTCCCAGAACGTCATCGAGTCGCGGGTGGCGAGCTCGCCGACGCAGGCGACGGCACGATCGCCGATGCCGCGCTTCGGGGTGTTGAGGATCCGCCGCATCGAGACCTGGTCGTCGGGGTTGACCAGCGCCCGGAGGTAGGCGAGCGCGTCGCGCACCTCGCGCCGCTCGTAGAAGCGCACCCCGCCGACGACCTTGTAGGGCATGCCGGTGCGCATGAAGATCTCCTCGAAGACCCGCGACTGCGCGTTGGTGCGGTAGAAGACCGCGACATCGCCGGCCCGCAGCCCGGCGTCCTCGTCGGTGAGCCTGTCGATCTCGTCGGAGACGAAGCGCGCCTCGTCGTGCTCGGTGTCGCCGACGTACCCGACGATCTTGGCGCCGTCGCCCGCGTCGGACCACAGCCGCTTCGGCTTGCGCCCCTCGTTGCGCTCGATGACCGCGTTGGCGGCGGTCAGGATCGTCTGGGTGGAGCGGTAGTTCTGCTCGAGCATCACGGTCCGCGCATCCGGGAAGTCCTGCTCGAAGTCCATGATGTTGCGGATGTCGGCGCCGCGGAACGCGTAGATCGACTGGTCGGCGTCGCCGACCACCATCAGCTCCGCCGGAGGTACGGCGTCCGCGCCCTCCAGGTTGGTCGAGCCGGTCGAGACCTCCTCCAGGTCCTGGCCGCAGAGCTGGTGGATGAGGGCGTACTGCGCGTGGTTGGTGTCCTGGTACTCGTCGACGAGCAGGTGCCGGAAGCGGCGGCGGTAGGTCTCGCGGATGCCCGGCTTGGTCTGGAAGAGCCGGACGGTCTCCATGATGAGGTCGTCGAAGTCGAGGGCGTTCGCCTCGCGCAGCCGCCGCTGGTAGAGCTCGTACGCCGAGGCGTAGGCCTCCTCGAAGCTGTTCTTGGCGTCGGCCCTGACCTCGGCCGGATCGCGCAGCTCGTTCTTGTAGCCGCTGATCTGGTGCAGGACCGGCCCGGGCTGGAACTTGCGCGGGTCGAGGTCGAGGTCGTTGCAGACCATCGTGATCAGGCGCTTCTGGTCCTGCGCGTCGTAGATGGAGAAGTTGGACTTGACCCGGTCGTAGCCGAGGTGCTCGGCCTCCTTGCGCAGGATCCGCACGCAGGCGGAGTGGAAGGTCGAGACCCACATGATCTTGGCGCGGCCGCCGACCAGCTCGGCGACGCGCTCCTTCATCTCCGCGGCCGCCTTGTTGGTGAAGGTGATCGCCAGGATCGAGCCCGGGTGGGCCTTGCGCTCCTGGATCAGCCACGCGATGCGGCGGGTCAGGACACGGGTCTTGCCCGAGCCCGCGCCGGCCACCACCAGCAGCGGCACCCCCGCGTGGACGACCGCCTCCCGCTGCGGGTCGTTGAGCCCCTCGAGCAGCTCCTCCGCGGTCGGCCCCCGCCTCGGCGTACGCCCCTCCTCGGTCGTCGGCTTGGCGGCAAGGAGGTGCTCGAACCCGGGCAGCGGCGTCGTACTCATAAGTGGGTCCAGCCTACGGCGGGCCGGCGACGCTTCGGAGGGTGCTGCGGCGGCGGGAGCTGTAACACGCTGTTGGCTTGTCTGGTCGGCCGTTGGCTGCTGTAACACGCTGCCGGCCGGGCTACCACGTCGTGTGCGGCTGTCGTACGTCGCTGCAGCAGCCCTCTACAGCAGCAATCGATCGACCAGGTCGCTCAACAGCGTGTTACAGCTCGGGGCCGCGCACAACCACAGCCCGCACCTCCCGTCACACCAGCCACAGCATGCGCCGGTTTCTCATCCACAGGTGGCCAGCGAGCTCGCTTGTCCACAGTGATGATGCTCCGACGACCGCGGTTGTCGGATGCCAGGAGAACGTTGTTCGCCATGAACATGAAGGTGCGGGCACTCGCCGCCGGACAGCACGGCCTCATCACCCGACGCCAGGCCGTCGATTGCGGCATGAAGCCGGAGCAGATCGACCGCCTCGTACGCCGCGGCACGTGGACCATCGTCCGGCGCGGGGTCTACGTCGAGACGGCCATCGCCGAGGCCGCACACTCCCACCGGCACAAGCGCATCCTCATCGACGCCGCGGCAAGTCTCCGGATCAGAGGTCCCCACGTCTGGAGTCATCACTCCGCGGCGCACCTGTTGGACCTTGCGGTCCTGCACGAGCCGCATCCGATCACCCACGTCACCAGGACCGGCATCGTCGGCTCCCACGATCGCCGCGACATCAAGCACCATCGCGCGCCGTACCCGCCGTCCGCAGTGGTGGGCGCCGCCGGCATCAGCTGCCTCGACGCGGCTCGCACGGCGCTCGACATCACGCGCGAGCACGGCTACCTGCAGGGGCTCGTCGCGGCTGACTCGGCACTGCGCTCCGGCAGCTCCTTGGACGACCTCCGGTCAGCGCGCGAGCTGATGAGGTCGTGGCCGCACTCGACCGTGATGGACGACGTCCTCGCCTCTGCGCACCCCGACACGGACAGCGTGGGCGAGACGCTCACCCGCGTCCTCGTGGCCGAGCTCGGCTTCGGCGTACCCCAGGTTCAGTTCGGCCTCGCCGCGGGCGGGCGCGTCGCGTGGTGCGATCTGAGATTGGGGCGGCACACGTTCGAGTTCGACGGCGAGCTGAAGTACATCCCCACCGACCAGGGCGGTTTCGCCACCACGGACCCTGCCAGGGTGGTGTGGCTCGAGAAGCAGCGCCAGGACTTCGTCTGCGGGTTCAAGATCGGCATGTCTTGGGTCGTCTGGTCCGATCTGTGGGGAGCTCAACGTGCGGTCACCCGCGATCGATTGATCCGTGAGTACCTCGACACCTGCCGCCTCTTCGGCACGGACATCTCCGATCTGGCGCAGTACCGGCCCCGGGGCGAGCGACGGCGCCCCGGCGTGCGTCGCCTCGACGCGGCCTGATCTGTCTCTCCGGCGGAGTGACGCGGTCGTCAGGTCCGACGCTGTAACACGTCGTTCGCCGACCTACTACGGCGCTCACTGCTGTTGTACGCCGCTGCGACGACCTTCTACAGCCGCCATCGCCCGACCAGAGCGGCGAACGACGTGTTACAGCCGCCGTCGCCCGACCACGCCATCAGACAACGTGTTACACCACACAGCCTCAGCGGCCGGTGGCGGTGAAGTGCTCGTAGTCCTTCAGGGAGTGCCAGTCGCCACCCCAGGACCACCCGATGGCGGCGAACGCGCGGACGGCGACGCCACCGGGCTCGACCATGCCGGGGCGGACCCACGAGCGATCGAGGTACGCCGAGGCGAGCTCGGGCAGGACGACGTCGCCCCGGTGATAGGGGTTGTCGAAGGGGTCCAGGTCGATCGCCAGGCCGTAGGCGTGGGCGGACAGGACGGTGGAGCCGCGGGCGTCGCGGCAGACCATCGAGGCGGTGTCGTTGCCGTCGCCGGTGGGGTGGGCGTCGAGGTCGGCGGTGGTCGGCAGCCGCATCTCCTCGATCGGGAAGCGCGCGGCGAACAGCCTGCGGAACACCGACACCACCGCGGTCGCGACTCTCGCGTTGACCACCATCTCCCCCGTGTGGGCCAGCCCGTCGAAGCCGTGGAAGCCCATCCGCAGGTAGCGCAGGCCCGACAGCGGCACCGGGCATCCAGGCTCCCAGGTCCTGCCCATCCGGCGCCGGATCGCGGGCGTGATCGGGCCGATCGATGCGTGGAAGCGGCCGTCCGCGGGCGGTGGGAGCAGGTCGGCCGTGCGATAGCGGCGCACCCGCAGGCTGCGCGGGGTGGGCCGCACGACGCCGTACCCGTCGGGGCGCAGCGGCAGCGGGTGCGCGCCCAGCCGCCACGTCGAGTACGCGGGACCGCCCGACCGCGTCCTCGCACTCCCGCCCGCCTGCGCCCGCTGCACCCGCTGCTCCCTGCTCGACCCCGGCCGCGCCGACCGACTCCGCTGCGCGGTCGAGGGTGCGGCCGGGGATGCGGTCGACGGAGCTGCCGACGTACCTCCGCAGCCGGCGAGCAGGACCAGAACCACGACCCCGACCCCTAGGAGCCGCCTCACAGCAGCTTCCGGTCCGATGCCCAGCGGGCCAGCTCGTGGCGCGACGAGAGCTGCAGCTTGCGCAGCACCGAGGACATGTGGGTCTCGACGGTCTTCACCGAGATGAACAGCTCGCCGGCGACCTCGCGGTAGGAGTAGCCGCGGGCGATCAGCCGCATGACCTCGCGCTCGCGCTCGGTGAGCCGATCGAGGTCCTCGTCGATCGCGGCGACGTCGGGGGCGACGCCCGACCCGGCGAACGCGTCGAGCACGAAGCCGGCCAGCCGCGGCGAGAACACGGCGTCCCCGTCGGCGATCCGGCCGATCGCGTCGACCAGCTCGGGGCCGGTGATCGTCTTGGTGACGTAGCCGCGGGCGCCCGCACGGATCGTGCCGATGACGTCCTCGGCCGCGTCGGAGACCGACAGCGCCAGGAACCGCGGGCCCGCCGGTCCGCAGCGCCGCATCACCTCGACCCCGCCGCCACCGGGCAGGTGCACGTCGAGAAGCACGACGGCCGGCGCCGTCGCCGTGATGACCGCGACGGCCTCGTCGACGTCGGCGGCCTCGCCGACCACCTCGACCCGGTCCACGCCTCCGGCGCCCAGCTCCGCCGCGACGCCCCGCCGGAACATCGCGTGGTCGTCGACGACGACCACCCGGATCGGATCGGAAACCATCACGCACCCACCCCTTCGATCGCCAGCCGCAACCGGACCTCGGTGCCCTCGCCGATCGCGGATCGTACGACGGCGGTGCCGCCGTGCCGCTCCATCCGGTCGACGATGCTGCCACGCACGCCTTGTCGGTCCTCCGCCACGCCACCCACGTCGAAGCCGACGCCGCGGTCGCGCACGAAGACCTCGACCGCGCCGGGCGACACCTCGGCGTAGACGTCCACCCGCGACGCACCGGCGTGCTTGGCGGCGTTGGTGACCGCCTCGCGGGCCGCCTGGACGACGGGCCGGATCGTCTCGTCCATCGGCAGGTCGCCCACGGCGACGACGTCCACGGTCACGCCGTAGGAGTCCTCGACCTCGCCTGCCATCGACCGCAGCGCACCGGCCAGCGAGGTCTCGCTGACGGTCTCGGCGGAGAACAGCCACGACCGCAGGTCGCGCTCCTGGGCGCGGGCCAGGCGGGCCGCGTCCGCGGGGTTCTTCTGGATCAGCGCGAGCGTCTGCAGCACCGAGTCGTGGAGGTGCGCGGCGACGTCGGCGCGCTCCTGGGTGCGCACCCGCTCCGACCGCTCGTCGGACAGCTCGCTCGCGATCCTCAGGATCCACGGCACCACCACGAGCCCCAGACCCGCCAGCGCCAGCACGACCGCGATCGCCACGTCGCGGATCACCGAGACCGAGCCGCCGCGCAGGACCAGCACCAGCACCGCGGAGGACAGGACCAGCAGGACGCCCACGACAAGACGGGCGTACGACGCCCAGCCGCTGTCGCCGACCACGATCCGCATCACGTCGATGCGGCCGGTCGCATCGAGCCAGCGCTCGCGCTGCGCCTCGTCGGCCTGGCGCCAGAGCAGCCCGACACCGACCAGGCCCAGGGACAGCGGCCACCACAGCCACCCGGCGCCGAACCACGCCTGCACCACGAACAGCGCACCGACGCCGAGGGCACCGAGGACCACCACGGGGCCGACGTCGCCGAGCCGCTGGATGCGGCCCGGACGACGACCGCCGCGGGTCGCCGATGCGAGCCCGGGAGCCTCCTCGTCCGGCCGTCGGCCGGGGAGGACCAGCCACAGCGCGGCGTACAGAACCAGGCCGACGCCGCCGAAGAACGTGCCGACCACGAAGAACAGCCGCACCCACAGCACCGGCACGCCGAGGTGGCGGGCCAGGCCCGCCGCGACGCCACCGGCCACCTGGCCGTCGAGGTCGCGGTAGGCGCGGCGCGTGTCGGCGTGCGGCGCGCGCTCGTCGGGTGCGGTGGTGCTCATGATGTGCTCCATCATCACAGAGCCGCAGGCCCACCAGCAGGGGGAAGAACCCTGACCCGACCCTGACTCCCGGGCACAGGATCAGGGCACTCCCCGATGGTCGGGAGCCGACCACGGGGACAGGCTTGAGCCATGACCACCCCACCGAACGGGACCTCGACCGAGGAACAGCCGCCCCCGGCCGACCCCGGCAGCGGGCCTCGCGTCAGCGGCGCCGAGATGCGTGACCTCGGCCTGCTGCGCACCAGCGTCCACGACCGCAAGATCGCCGGTGTGGCCGGCGGCATCGCGCGGCACTTCGACATCGACCCGATGCTCGTGCGCGTCGCCCTGGTGGTCCTGGTGTTCTTCGGCGGCGCCGGCGTCCTGCTGTACGGCGCGGGCTGGCTGATCATCCCGGACGAGGAGAACGGCCGCGCGACGATCAACCTCGACCACCGCACACGCAACGTCGCGCTGTGGATCGTGGCCGGCATCGCCGGGATCTCGGCGGTCAGCGACTCGGTCGGCCAATGGCACTTCCCGTGGCCGGTGGTCATCGTGGGCCTGGCCGTGCTCGGGCTGGTGTCCCGAGGCCAGCACATCGGTCACTGGGGCAGCTGGAACCAGTGGAGGCACACCCCTCCCCCCGGCGTCGCGCCGAGGGAGACCGGCCACGAGGGCGAGCCGGTGGACTACTCGCAGGAGTGGTCGGACTACTACAAGGCCAAGTACGCCGGGAAGTACGACGCCGGCAAGATGGCCGCCTACCAGGAGAAGTGGGACGCCAAGGCCGCGGCCTACCGGGCCAAGTACGATGCGAAGTACGCCCGCTACCGGGCGCCGTACGTCCGTGACCGCAGGCGCCGCGGGCCGATCCTGTTCGGCTTCACCCTCGCCCTCGCCGCCCTCGGTGTCGGCGTGCTCGTCACCGCCCGCCTCGCGGGCGTCGACGTCCCGCCGGGGGCGTACCCCGCCGTCGTGGCGGCCACCTGCGGCGTGATGCTGCTGGTGAGCGCGTGGTACGGCCGCGGCGGCGGCCTGATCCCGGTCGGGCTGGTTGCGGTGCTCGCGATGCTGGTCGCCTCCAGCAACGGCGGTTGGAGCGCGGGGCAGACGATCGTCCGCCCTGCGTCCGCGGCAGGGCTGCACGACAGCTACCGCATCGGCGCCGGCGAGCTCAGCGTCGACCTCACCCACGTGAAGGACCTGTCGGCCCTCGACGGCCGGACGCTGACGCTGCACAGCCGCGTCGGCCACATCGTCGTGGACGTGCCGGCCACCGGGCTCGCCGTCGACGCCAACGCCACCATCGACGGCGGTGGCGAGACAGTGCTCTTCGGCAGCGATCGCAACGGCTCCGCGAGCGTCCGGCACGGTGGGGGCGCCGACGCCCCCGAGCTCACCATCGACGCCGAGCTCTTCTTCGGCCAGATCGAGATCAGGACGGAGAACGCCTCATGAGCGACCAGAACCCCGAGCCCGAGACCCGCGACGACGCCGTCCCGATCGGTCGGCCCGACGCGCTCGACCAGGCGTCGCCCTGGCACCCGACCCACGTCGCCCACCTCGTCATGGGGCTGGCCCTGCTCGGCCTGGTCACGATCTGGATCGTGGTCGTGCCGCTCGGCGCCGTACGCCTGCAGGACGCCCGCTGGCTGCTGCCGCTGCCGTGGCTGGTCGCGGGCGCGGCCGGGTTGGTGGCGACGGTGCTCAACGGCCGCCACCGCCGCCGGCCCTGAGGCCCGGCCGAGTCCGGCCGAACCCGGCAGGGTCAGTCGGCGGCCGGCAGGCCGGTGACCCGGATGCCGGCGTGCGTCTTGTACTTGCGGTTGATCGAGATCAGCACCGCGGTGAACGGCTCGAGCTGACGGGCCAGCCGCAGCTTGCCGCCGTCGACGCCGACCCGACCGGTGACGGCACGGGCGAGCTCCATCGCGACCTCCTTGGCCGCCGCCACGTCGCCGACGACGAGGACGTCCTCGTCGAGGAAGTCGTCCTCGCCCCAGAGCAGGACGGCCGAGACGTTGTGGAAGGCGCCGACCACGGTGGCCTCGGGCGCGAGCGCCTGGGCCGACTCCGCGGCCGACCCCTCGCCGCCGTCGACCACCCGGCCGTGCGCGCCGCGCTTGTCGAAGGCCAGCGGGTTGACGCAGGAGATCACCGTCTTGCCGGCCAGGTCGAGCGAGGACACCAGCTCGTCGTGGCCGTCGTACGGGACGGCGAGGAGGACGACGTCGCAGGCCGCGACCGCGCCGGCGTTGTCGGCCCCGCTGACCGTGCCGGCCCCGGCGACGCCCGCGAGCCTCTCCGTGACCTCGGCGGCGACGGCCTCGCCCTTCTCCGCGGCGCGCGAGCCGAGGACGACGTCGTGCCCGCCCCGGGCGAACCGGTAGCCCAAGCCCTTGCCCTGCGGTCCGGTGCCGCCGATGACCGCCACGCGGTGGCTCATGGTCGCTCTCCTTCGTTGCGATGGTGACAGTAATACTGTCATGGTTGTGGCATGAAGCTCTCGATGCCCCTGCTGTACGCCGGCAACCCCCGTGAGTCCGCCGACCAGGTCGTCGCCCTGGAGAAGGCGGGGCTGGACACCGTCTGGGTCGCGGAGCCGTACGGCTTCGACGCTCCCACCCTGATGGGCTATCTCGCCGCCAGGACCGAGACCGTCGAGATCGGCGCGGGCATCCTCAACGTCTACTCCCGTACGCCGGGCGCGCTGGTCCAGACCGCCGCCGGGCTCGACAACGTGTCCGGCGGGCGTGCGGTGATCGGCCTCGGCGCCTCCGGCCCGCAGGTGATCGAGGGCTTCCACGGCATGGCCTACGACCGCCCGCTCACCCGCACCCGCGAGGTCATCGAGCTGATGCGCATGGGCCTGCGCCGCGAGCCGCTCGACCTGCAGGGCCGGACCGTCCAGGTCCCCCTCCCCGCCGGCCAGGGCCTCGGCCTCGGCAAGCCGCTGAAGCTCCTCAACAAGCCCGAGCGCGCCGACGTGCCGATCTGGGTCGCGGCCCTCGGCGACAAGAACGTCGCGATGACCGCCGAGGTCGCCGACGGCTGGCTGCCGTTCCTCTTCCACCCCGAGAAGGCGCAGGAGGTGTGGGGCGACTCGCTCGCCGCCGGCGCCGCCAAGCGCTCCGCCGACCTCGGCCCGCTGCAGGTCTCCGCCGGCGGCATGATCGCCATCGGCGAGGGCCCGGAGACCAAGGCGCTGCTCGACTTCGCCCGCCCGATCGTCGCCCTGTACGTCGGCGGCATGGGCGCGCGCGACAAGAACTTCTACAACCAGCTCGTGTGCCAGTACGGCTACGAGGCCGAGGCCGAGCAGATCCAGGACCTCTACCTCGAGGGCAGGAAGAAGGAGGCCGAGGCGCTCGTGCCGACCGAGCTGCTGGAGGCGATCAACATGGTCGGCCCGGCGTCGTACGTGCGGGAGCGGATCGAGGCGTTCCGCGCTGCCGGTGTCACCAACCTCCAGGTCACGCCGGCCAGCGAGGACCCGGCCGCGACCATCGCGCAGCTGAAGGACTGGCTGTCCTGATCCCGGTGCTTGGACTCCTCAACCATCGGTAGATGCGGCGGCGGCCCGGCGGTCCTAATATTCGCCTCGTGCCCGGGTCGCAGCCACCTCCACCACCGAACGGTCCCGTCTGGCCCGGAGCGGCGGGACAGCCCACGCCTCCCGGCCAGCCGACCGCCGCGCGCCCCGGACCGTGGGCCCAGGGCGGTCCGCAGGGCGGTCCGCCCAGCGGACCGCCGGCCGGACCTCCGGCCCCGCCGCAGGGACCGTACGGCGGCCCTCCGCCCGGCGGCTATCCCTACGGACCCCAGCCGCCTCGCCGTCGTACGCCGTGGGGCTGGATCGTCGGAGGCCTGACGGCGCTGGTGCTGGTGATCGCCCTCGCCATCGGCGGCTGGGCCTACGGCACCGGACGCCTCGGCATCGGCCCGCTCAGCTCCCAGGACAAGGCCGCCGCGAGCGTCATCGCGAAGGGCGTCGGCGGCCCGAGGTGGGCGAGCGCCGACCAGCGCTCGTGCGCGGCGACCGAGCTGATGAAGGACCGACGCTCCAAGGCCCTCGAGGACAGCGGCGTGATCGAGTCCGGCGGCAGCGACGGGTGGACCTACACCGGCACCTGGGACGCCGCCGACGCCGACGAGTTCGCCGACGACCTCCTCGACTGCTCCGCCGACTGGACCAAGCAGCTCGGCCGTGAGTGGGGACTCGACGACACCGGCTGCCTCGACTCGGTGGGGCGCTCGGCGGTCGCCGACACCCTCGTGACCAGCTTCGGCGGCGACTCCGGCGACGCGACGAATGCCAAGCGGGACGCGGCCGCCAAGCTCGACGCGTGCTACCACACCGGCGTCGCGAACCCGACCGCCAAGGCGACGCCGGCGTACCGCGCCGTCGACTTCGCCTTCACCCTGCCGAACACCAGCAACGCGAGCACCTCGCTCAGCGTCCGCACTCCCGACGGCAGCATCGCCAAGGTCGCCGGGGCGCACTACAGGGCCGACGCCGGCCAGGGCGGCCAGCAGGTCTGCGTGCAGGCGACCCTGAAGGCCCACTACGGCTGGGGATCGACGAGCTCCGGCTCCACCCGCGCCTGCGGCACGTCGAAGGCCAAGGGGTTCTACTGGTCGAGGCTCGCCAAGTGCACCGACGGCAGCGACTGCACCACGTGGGCACTGCACGCCAACGGCTTCAAGTCCTTCTCGACGCTCCGCGTGACGTTCTCCGACAACGGCGGCGACTGCAACTTCACCAAGCACGCCTGCACCGTCCCGCTCGCGGTCAACGGCGATGGCAGGGGCTTCACGGGCAAGGACATCCTGTTCCGCTACACGACCCCGAACGGCTTCACCGACCACTACACGGCCACGACCAAGGGCCTGACCGCGGTCATCCCCGACTGATCACGAAATAGAACAGGTTCTAGCCGTCGTGGCGGCCCGATATCGTGGGACGCGATGACTTCGCCGATCTCGCAGCCGACCCCCCAGCAGATCCGCCGCGCACTCGCACGCGTCGAGCGCGGAGCGGCCGTCGACGTCGCCGAGGCGACCGTGCTCCTCGCCGCGACCGGCCCGGACCTCGACCGGCTCACGGCCGCCGCCGGCCGCGTCCGCGACGCCGGCCTGACCGCCGCCGGGCGACCCGGTGTCGTCACCTACTCCCCCAAGGTCTTCATCCCGGTCACCAGACTCTGCCGCGACCGCTGCCACTACTGCACCTTCGTGGAGACGCCCGGCCAGGCGGCCCGGGAGGGGCGGGCGCCGTACCTCTCGCCCGACGAGATCCTCGACATCGCCCGCGAGGGTGCGCAGATGGGCTGCCTCGAGGCGCTCTTCACCCTCGGCGACCGGCCCGAGGACCGCTGGCCCGAGGCGCAGGCCTGGCTGGACGAGCAGGGCTACGACTCGACGCTCGCCTACATCCGGGCGATGGCGATCCGGGTGCTCGAGGAGACCGGTCTGCTGCCCCACCTCAACCCGGGCGTGATGTCGTGGGAGGAGCTCAACCGAGTCAAGCCCGTCTCACCGTCGATGGGGATGATGCTCGAGACCACCAGCAGGCGGCTGTTCGAGACCAGGGGCCTCGCGCACTTCGGGTCGCCGGACAAGGATCCCGACGTACGCCTGCGCGTCCTCGAGGACGCCGGCCGCCACTCGATCCCGTTCACCACCGGTCTGCTGGTCGGCATCGGCGAGACCCTCGAGGAGCGCGCCGAGACGATCTTCGCCCTCCGCGCGACGATGCGCGCGTACGGCGCCGTGCAGGAGGTCATCGTCCAGAACTTCCGCGCCAAGCCCGACACCGCGATGCGCCACACCGACGATCTCGCGCTCGACGACTACCGCGCCGCGATCGCCGTGACCCGACTGGTGCTCGGACCCAAGGCGCGCGTGCAGGCTCCGCCGAACCTCGTCGACCTCGCCGAGTGCCGCGCCCTGCTCGACGCCGGCGTCGACGACTGGGGCGGCGTCTCGCCGCTGACCCCCGACCACGTCAACCCCGAGCGCCCCTGGCCCTCGCTCGAGCGACTGCGCTCGATCACCGCGGGGTGCGGCTTCGACCTCCGCGCCCGGCTCACCGTCCACCCCGAGTACGTCGTCGGCGCGCTCCAGCGCGGCGAGGCCTGGCTCGACCCCCGCATCACCGGCCACATCGCGGCGCTGGCGGGGCCGGACGGGCTGGCCGTCCCCGGCGTACGTCCCGAGGGGCTGCCGTGGCAGGAGCCCGACGGCGGCTTCGAGTCCGCCGGCCGCACCGACCTGCACGCATCCGTCGACACCGAGGGCCGCAGCACCGACCGCCGCTCCGACTTCGGCAGCGTGTACGGCGACTGGGACGCGGTGCGCGAGGCCGCCTCACAGACCTCACAGGCCCCAGGAGTTGTAGTCCCTGACGAAAAGCACCGAAGTTCCGGAAATTCAGGTGCTTTTCGTCAGGGACTATCCGCCCTCAAGGCAGCAGAGGCCGACCCCGCCAACCTCTCCGACGAGCACGCGCTGACGCTGATGACCGCCGAGGGCGACCTGCTGCGCGAGGTCACCCGGCTGGCCGACGACCTCCGCAAGGAGACGGTCGGCAACGACGTCACCTACGTCGTCAACAGGAACATCAACTTCACCAACGTCTGCTACGTCGGATGTCGGTTCTGTGCCTTCGCCCAGCGCCGCAGCGACGCCGACGCCTACTCCCTCTCGTACGACGAGGTGGCCGACCGCGCGCAGGAGGCCTGGGACCTCGGCGCCACCGAGGTGTGCATGCAGGGCGGGATCGATCCCGAGCTGCCCTCGTCGGCGTACTTCGACATCGCGCACGCCGTGAAGCAGCGCGTGCCGGAGATGCACGTCCACGCCTTCAGCCCGATGGAGGTCGTCAACGGCACGGCCCGCACGGGCCTGTCCATCGAGGACTTCCTGATCAAGGCCCGCGAGTCCGGCCTGGGGAGCCTCCCGGGCACCGCCGCCGAGATCCTCGACGACGAGGTCCGCTGGGTGCTGACCAAGGGCAAGCTGCCGGCACGCACCTGGATCGAGATCGTCTCGACGGCCCACCGGATCGGGCTCCCGACGACGAGCACGATGATGTACGGCCACGTCGACAACCCGCGCCACTGGGTCGGCCACCTCAACGTCCTCAAGGACGTGCAGGACAAGGCACGCGAGCACGGCAACGCCGGGTTCACCGAGTTCGTGCCGCTGCCGTTCGTGCACACCAGCGCGCCGATCTACCTCGCCGGCGTCGCGCGACCCGGCCCCACCCTCCGCGACAACCTCGCGGTGCACGCGATGGCGCGGATCATGCTGCACGGCCGCGTCGACAACATCCAGACCAGCTGGGTCAAGCTCGGCGTCGACGGCACCCGCGCGATGCTCAAGGCCGGCGCGAACGACCTCGGCGGCACGCTCATGGAGGAGACGATCTCGCGCATGGCCGGCTCCGAGCACGGCTCCGCCAAGACGGTCGCCGAGCTGGAGGAGATCGGGGCGGGGATCGGCCGGCCGGTCCGCGAGCGCACCACCCTGTACGCCGTACCTCCCGCTCGCGGCTGACACACCCGACCGCCGACGGAGCCCGCGCGCTTCCGGCACGGAAGCGGACGAGGCCCGCACCGGTCGGTGCGGGCCTCGTCCGTCATGTCCCGGCGGCGTCAGAGCCGCGGTGCGCGCCTCCGCGAGATCGCGTCGACGCTGGCCGCGAGCAGCAGCACGATGCCGGTGATGACCTCCTGCCAGGCCGGGTCGATGCTCGGCTTGAGCGAGAGGCCGTACGGGATCACCGTGATCACCAGGGCACCGAGGATCGCGTCGCGCGGCCGGCCGCGCCCGCCGAACAGCGAGGTCCCGCCGATGACGGCCGCGGCGACGGAGAAGAGCAGCACGTTGCCGCTGCCCAGGTCCAGCGCCACCGACGACTGGTACGACGCCAGCAGGATGCCGCCGAGCGCCGCGAACATCGAGCACAGCATGAAGGCCGAGACCTTGATCTTGACCACGTCGATGCCGGCACGGTGGGCGGCCTCGGCGTTGCCGCCGGTCGCGTAGAGGTGGCGGCCCCAGGTCGTCTTGGTCAGCGCGAGCGTGCAGACGATCATCAGCACGATCGCGATCGCCGCCGGCACCGGGATGCCCTGGATGAGGAGGTACGACGCCGCAGACGGGTTGCGGTTGCGGACCGCCCACACCGTGACGACGATCGCGACCACCGTGAGCAGGCCGCCCCGGACCAGCACCAGGTCGAGCGCCTCGTGCGCGAGACCGGCCCGCGCCAGCCGGATCGAGCGGAACGTCGTCCAACCCAGGTAGGCCACCACGAGCACGATCGTGAAGATCCAGCTGATCGTCGGCGTGAGGTTGCCGTAGGTCAGGTCGTGCCAGAAGTTGTAGCCCGAGACACCGATCGGCTGGTTCTTGAGGCCGAACTTCACCACGCCGCCCCACGCGAGGAACAGCGCCAGCGTCGCGACGAAGCTGGGGATGCCGACCTTCGCGACGAGCACGCCGTTGAGGATGCCGATCGCCGCGCCGACGCAGATCGCCATGATCATCGCGACCACGAGGTGCTGGGTCAGGTTGGTCAGGATCAGGACCTCGCCGATCAGCGCGAGCGCCGCGCCCAGCCAGACCTTCAGCCATACCGCGACCCCGATGGCCGCGACCATGCCGATCACCAGGCACCAGTAGAAGAGGTCCGGCAGTCCGTGGTGCAGGTGGCCGCTGTTGACGGCCACCGCCGCGATGGTCGCGCAGGCACCGCCGGACGTGCCGGCCGACAGGTCGATCTCGCCGAGCAGCAGCACGAAGACCAGGCCCAGCGCGATCACCGCGATGTAGGCGCCCTGCCCGGGCACCGTGCCGAGGTTGTACGACGACAGGAACTGCGAGCTGACCGAGAAGTAGAAGATCGCGCCGAGCACGATCAGGCCGATGATCGATGGCAGTGCGCCGGGCTCGCCCGAGCGCACCTTGACCCACCACTCGGCGGCGGCCTCGCGCAGGCCGCGGCGCTCGAGGTCGAGGGAGAACTCGCTGGCGCGCTCCGGGCGCGCCTTGTCGAGGGAATCGGTCGAGGACATGCGGGCCACCTCAGATGTTCTCGCGGGCCTCGGCCGGGGTGAGGCCGATGTCTCCGCTGCGTCCGGACGTGATGAGCTCGACGATCTGGGTCGTGGAGGTCTCCCTGGTCTGCACCTCCGCGGCCACGCGGCCGAGGTAGAGCGCCGCCACGCGGTCGGAGACCTGCATGACGTCGTTCATGTTGTGCGAGATGAGGACGACCGCGAGGCCCTGGTCCGCCAGACGGCGTACGAGCGCGAGGACCTCGGCGGTCTGCGCGACGCCGAGAGCGGCGGTGGGCTCGTCGAGGAAGACCACCTTGCTGTTCCACAGCACCGCCTTGGCGATCGCGACGGTCTGTCGCTGGCCGCCGGACAGCCGGGCGACCGACTGCCGGACCGAGGAGACGGTCCGCACCGAGAGGCTCGCGAGGGTCTCGCGCGCCTTCTGCTCCATCTCGCCGTCGGAGAGGAACCATCCCAGCTTGGTGGTCTCACGGCCCAGGAACATGTTCTGGGTGATGTCGAGGTTGTCGGCCAGCGCGAGGTCCTGGTAGACGAACTCGATGCCCAGCGCGGTGGCGTGGCGCGGGTCGCTGATGGTGACCGGACGGCCCTCGAACGCGATCTGGCCGGTGTCGATGCTGTTGATGCCCGCGATGCACTTGACGAGCGTGGACTTGCCGGCGCCGTTGTCGCCGACGAGCGCGGTGACCTCGCCCGGGTACAGGCTGAGGTCGACGTCGTGGAGCACGTGCACCGGGCCGAAGCTCTTGTTGAGCCCGGTGATCTTGAGGATCGGTTCTGTCACGGTCGCCTCCCGGGCCGCGCGATGGTGGATGACGCCACGGTGGCGGCCGGACTCGATCGGGGTCCAGCCGCCACGCGCGGAATCGGTTGATGGATCAGCGGGCTACTTCACGCCCAGCTTCTGGCAGTCGCTCGTGATGCCCTTGCAGATCTCGGCCGCGGTCAGGGCCTTGGCCTTGACGACGTCCTCGACGTTGGCCTGGGTGATGACCTCGGGCGGGAGCAGCAGGGCCTGGATCTTGCGACCCGTGCCGTCGTCGAGCGGGGAGAGCTTCAGCCCGGCCTTGCTCGGGTTGGTGCCGTTGGCGAGCGCGGCGGCGAGCTGCGCGGTGGCCTGGGCCTCGATCGAGATGTTCTTGAAGATCGTCATCGACTGCTTGCCGGTGACGACGTTCTGCAGACCCTCGACCTGGGAGTCCTGACCGGTGATCGCGACGCGGCCGTCGAGGCCACGCTCCTTGAGCACACCGATGACGGCGTTGGCGATGTCGTCGTTGGCGGCGACGATGCCCTGCACGTTGTTGTTGGCCGAGCTCAGCGCGCCGTTGAAATCGGTCGGCGCCTCAGCGGTGTTCCAGCCCTTGACGGTGGCCTCGGCCGCGATCTTGAGCTTGCCCTTCTGCTGCAGCGGGTCGAGCACCTCGTGCGCGCCCTGCTTGAAGAGCACCGCGTTGTGGTCGGTGTCGGTGCCGCCGTTCATCATGATGATGTTCGGGTTCGAGACGTGCTGGGCGTCGAGGCAGTCCACCAGCGTCTGGGCCTGGAGGCGACCGACGTCCTCGTTGTCGAAGGAGACGTAGTAGCTCGCGCTGCCGCCACCGTTGACGCGGTCGTAGTCGATGACCGGGATGCCGGCCTGCTTGGCCTGCTGCTCGACGCCGGCGCCGGACGCGGCGTCGATCGAGTCGATGATGAGGACCTTCACGCCCTCACCGATCATGGTGCTCGCGATCTGGGCGAACTTCGCCTTGTCGCCCTGGGCGTTCTGCACGTCGGGCGTGAGGCCGACCGCGGTCAGCTGCTTGGTCAGCAGCGGCTTGTCGAAGAGCTGGTAGCGCGTGGACGAGGTCGTGTCGGGCAGGATCACGCCGACCTTGCCGGAGGCCTTGGAGACCGCGCCGCCGGACGGCAGCGAGGCGGCCGTGCTCTTGGGCGGGTTGCTCAGCGAGCAGGCCGCGGTCACATTCGCCGAGCCCGAACCCGAACCGGAGCTGCTGCTGTTGTTGTTGCTGCTGCCACAGGCGGCGAGGCCGGCGGTTCCGGCCAGGAGCGCGGCGGCCACGAAGGCGCCACGGCGGACGTTGTTGGACATGGTCCTCCTCATCGAGGGTCTGGGCTCGGGAGAGTCGAGCGTCGTGCGCCTCTGAGTGTCGGGTCTCACAGCCTTAGTGGTCAAGTGCCGAACACAAACCGTGACCTTTTCATGATCTTCGGATGCTTAATGGACACCACTTGACCATTCTTCGGTGGTGCGTGCACCCTTTGCCCATGACCAGCGGTGCCGCCGAGACCCCCGCGGGGTCCGCGGCAGCGCTGCGCCTCGCCAACGAGCAGCGCGTGCTCGACGTGCTGCGCCAGTCCGCCCCCGACCGGCCCGGAGGCCAGGCCCCGACCGCGCACACCCAGGCCGAGCTCGCCCGCGCCACCGGCCTGGCCAGGGCGACGATCTCGAACATCGTGCGCGACCTCGCCGCGCAGGGCCTGGTCGAGACCCGCGCCGGCTCCGGACGCCGCGGCTCCTCGGTCCGGCTGGCCCGCGACGCGGGCGTCGTCGTCGGCGTGGACTTCGGCCACCGCCACCTGTCCGTGGCCGTCGGCGACCTCACCGGACGGCTGATCGGCGAGGAGCGGCGGGTGCTCGCGGCCCCGCTCGGCCCGCGGGACGCCCTCAGGCAGGCGCGCGCGATCGCCGAGACGCTCGTGCCCGCGGGTGCGACGCTGCGCAAGGTCGGGCTGGGCCTGCCGGCACCGGTGATCCACGACACCATCGGTACGCCGGCCATCTTCCCCGGCTGGGAGAACACCGACGCCCGCGCAGTGGCTGCCGCCGTCTTCGACGCCCCCGTGCGGGTGGAGAACGACGCCAACCTCGGAGCGCTCGCGGAGCACCGCGTCGGCGTGGCCCACGGCTGCCGGCACGCCGTGTTCGTGAAGATCTCCTCCGGCGTCGGCGCGGGCCTGATCCTCGACGACCAGGTCTTCCACGGCGCCGAGGGCACCGCCGGCGAGATCGGCCACCTGACCCTCGACGAACAGGGTCCGTTCTGCCGGTGCGGCAGCCGCGGCTGCCTCGAGGCCTACGCCTCCACCTCGACGCTCGAGCACCTCCTCGCCGACACCCTGCCCGACGCGGACTTCAACGAGATCGTCGCCGCGGCCGACCGCGGTCACGTCTCCGCACGTCGCGCGCTCGAGGACGCCGGCCTGCACCTCGGCTGGGCGCTCGCCACGATCGTGAACCTCGTCAACCCCGAGGTCGTGGTCGTCGGCGGCGAGATGGTCAAGGCCGGCGACACCCTGCTCGAGCCCGCCCGGGTCGGGCTGCGACGCCACGCCCTCGACTCCGCCTCCGGCACCCCGATCAGGGCCAGCCAGCTCGGCGAGCGCGCCAGCCTGGTGGGCGCCGTGCTCCTGGCGGCGGAGAGCACCGACCTGCGCGCATCCCCCTGACCACCGGGCCTTTCGCGTGTCCGCGCCGCGCCGTACGTTGGGTGTCCCCGGCGGACGAGGAGGAGCACCGATGACTTCCAACGACAACGAGAGCTACGGCGACTACAGCGTCGACGACGAGGACCAGCTCGAGCCCGGGGACACGCTCGACGACCCTGATGTCGAGGACGAGCTCGACCGCGGATACTCCCCGCCCGAGCGCTACTCCGCCGGCCAGCGGTGGGGCAACACCGCCTGGGAGGCCGAGCACTCCGAGCCGCTCGACCGGCGGCTGGCCGAGGAGGACCCCGATCCCGACCCCTACGCCGGGGACGGCGAACCCGACGAGGCCGAGGCGGCCGGCGAGCACGAGGTCGGACGCCTGCGGGCCGGCCGGCTCGTCGACCCGGACGAGGGGCTCGGCGAGGACACCGAGAAGGATCTCGTGGGCGACGACGTCGGCATCGACGGGGCGGCGGCGAGCGCCGAGGAGGCCGCCGTCCACGTCATCGACGACGACACGGACTGATCGTCCACCTCCGATCCCGGACTCGCCGTGCGTGAAAGGCACGGATGCGGGTACCGAGGTGCGGGCCCACCGGCCCACTCAACGAGGAGGGAACGATGGACTTCATTCTGTGGTTGATCGCCGTGGTGTTGGTCATCGCGGGAATCGTCAGCCTGCTCCGAGGAGCGATCCTCTGGGGAATCGTGCTGATCGTGGTCGGTCTGCTGGTCGGCCCGGGAGGCGTCAGCATCTTCAAATGAGCTTCGTCGGAGCCGGCGGTCCGTCCTGACGGGCCGCCGGCTCCGACGATCTCAGGCCGGTCATTCGTCCCGAGCGTCCAGCAGCTCGCGGGCGGCGTCGGAGGCGTAGAAGTCGGCCAGGCGGGGCCGGACCAGCTCCTCGAGCAGGCCGGCGCGGTCGAGCCCGGCGACGACCGACGGCACGAAGCGCTCGGCCTCCTCGGCCAGGTCGGATCGCTGGATGCCGAACTCGGCGAGCAGGTCGCCCAGCGGCGTCTGGCCGTAGGTGTCGAAGAAGTGGTCGACACCCGCCTCCACCAGCGCGCTGATGTACGGCGAGGTCCGGAGGTCGAGCCAGAGGGAGTAGACCGCACCGCACATGTCGATGACCTGCTCGTCGGAGACGGCGTCGGTCAGCTCCCGGACGGGCCGGGTCGAGACGGCGTCCCAGACCTCCAGCACCGCTGCCCGCAGCTCCTCGTCCGAGACGTCGGGCAGCGCGCGGTCGCCGAGGTAGCCGAGCAGGACACCGGCGCCGTGCTCGGCGAGCTCGCGGCTGCGCCGGTCCAGACCCTCGACCAGGCCGCCGGCGGCCCGCTCCCCGAGGCCGATGCCCGTGCCGAGGCCCGGCACCCGTCGGGCGATCCGCAGGCCCTGCCGCACCCCGCCGGTGGCGACGCCGTGCACGAGCCCGCCCACCCCGGCGTGCAGCCCCGGACTGGAGACCAGCCCGCTGAGCAGCCGGTTGCGCAGGGTGCGGAGCTCGGACACCACGGTCACGAGCTCCTCGACCTGGCGCCGCTCGACGAGCTCGCCGAGCGGGATGTCGTTGGCCGGGTGGGAGCGCACGCGCCTGGCGATCTCGCCGGCGACCTCCGGGATCGCGCCGGGCAGGCGGTGGCTGGCGACGTACTTGAGCGCGACACCCTTGACCTGGTCACGGCCCAGCACGTCGTCGAGGCGTACGCCGCCGGCGAGCCCGAGCAGGCGGTCCAGCTCGGCCACGGCGAGCTGCGCCGGTCGCTCGCGCAGCGCGGCCACCTCGTGCGCGACGTGCGCCTCCAGCAGGCGGTCGGCAAGCCGCCCGGCCATCACGCTCACTCCCACTCGATCGTGCCGGGCGGCTTGGAGGTGACGTCGAGGGTGACCCGGTTGATCTCGGCCACCTCGTTGGTGATCCGGGTGGAGATGCGCTCGAGGACGTCGTACGGGAGGCGGGCCCAGTCGGCGGTCATCGCGTCCTCGGAGGTGACCGGACGCAGCACGACCGGGTGGCCGTAGGTGCGGCCGTCGCCCTGCACCCCGACGGACCGTACGTCGGCCAGCAGCACCACCGGGCACTGCCAGATGTCGCGATCGAGACCGGCTGCGGTCATCTCCTCGCGGGCGATCGCGTCGGCCTCCCGGAGGATGTCGAGGCGCTCGCGGGTCACCTCGCCGATGATCCGGATGCCGAGGCCGGGGCCGGGGAACGGCTGGCGCTGGACGATGACCTCGGGCAGCCCGAGCTGGGCACCGACGGCCCGGACCTCGTCCTTGAACAGCTCGCGCAGCGGCTCGACCAGCTCGAACTCGAGGTCCTCGGGCAGCCCGCCGACGTTGTGGTGGGACTTGATCGTCGAGGTGCCGGAGCCGTGGCCCGACTCGACGATGTCCGGGTAGAGCGTGCCTTGGACCAGGAAGCCGACCTTCGTGCCCTCGGGAGCGTCCTTGATGACCTCGATCTCGGCGCCCTCGAAGGAGCGGATGAACTCCCGGCCGATGATCTTGCGCTTGGTCTCGGGGTCGGAGACGCCGGCGAGCGCGGCGAGGAACTGCTTCTCCGCGTCGACGACGACCAGCCTGGCGCCGGTCGCGGCCACGAAGTCGCGCTCGATCTGCTCGGTCTCGTCCTTGCGCATGAGTCCGTGGTCGACGTACACGCAGGTGAGGCGGTCACCGATGGCCTTCTGCACGATCGCGGCCGCGACGGCGGAGTCGACACCGCCGGAGAGGCCGCAGATGGCCCGGCCGGCCTCGCCGACCTGCGCCCGGACGCGCTCGACCTGCTCCTCGGCGATGTTGCCGATCGTCCACGTCTGACGGCAGCCGGCGATGTCCCAGAGGAAGTGCTCGAGCACCCGCTGCCCGTGCTCGGAGTGGAGCACCTCGGGATGCCACTGCACACCCGCGAAGCCGCGCTCGACGTCCTCGAACGCCGCGACCGGGGTGCCGGCGGTCGACGCCAGCACGGTGAACCCCTCCGGCGCCTGGCTGACCGAGTCGCCGTGCGACATCCACACGTTGTGGCTGGCAGGTACGTCGGCCAGCAGCGTGCCGGGCGCGCCGACGGTGACCGGCGTCCGGCCGTACTCACGCGCACCGTTGTTGTCGACGGTGCCACCCATCCCGAGCGCCATCAGCTGGAAGCCGTAGCACATGCCGAACACAGGCGTGCCCGCCTCGAAGATCGCGTCGTCGATGCCCGGCGCGCCCTCGGCGTACACCGACGAGGGGCCGCCGGACAGCACGATCGCCTTCGGCTGCTTCGCGAGCATCTCCGCCACCGGCATGCTGTGCGGCACGATCTCGGAGTAGACCTTCGCCTCGCGCACCCGCCGCGCGATCAGCTGCGCGTACTGCGCCCCGAAGTCGACGACGAGGACCAGGTCGTGCTCAGGGACGCTCATGGCGCGAATCCTATCGGCGGGGGCGGGACGGGCGGACTCCCCGTCGTACCTGACGAGATCGTCGCTGATGTGCATTCAGCGACGACCTCCACAGGGGCTGCGCGGCGCTGCGTCGACTCCGCGGCCGCCCGAAATGCACGCCAGGGCCCGACCGGGGAGGGAGGGTGGTCGGGCCCTGGTTGTCCATGCACTGATGGACAGCGCCTGGACCGAGCCCGGGCGTCGGGAGGGAGCGTGATTCCCGGGCTCGCTAGGTCAACGAGACGTGAATCGGCGGGTTACGCCGGTCCCGCAGAACTTCCAGGCACCCCAATTGGATCAGTTGACCCCCACGATCGGCAAGCGCAGAGCCGCCGGAGCATCGTCCGGTACGACGGGCGCCTTCGGCGCCACGGGCTGGATCCGCTCGTAGCCCGCGCCCAGGCTCGGCCGGGTGTCGGTCTCCCCCTTGTTGGGCCAGAAGCTGAGCGCCCGCTCGGCCTGCGCGGTGATCGTGAGCGACGGGTTCACCCCGAGGTTGGCCGAGATCGTCGAACCGTCGACGACGTGCAGGCCGTCGTACCCCCACATGCGGTGGTAGGCGTCGACGACGCCGGTCTCCGGAGAGTCGCTGATCGTGCAGCCACCGATGAAGTGCGCGGTGAGCGGGACGTTGAACGGCTCGCCCACGGTGCCGCCGGCGATGCCGCCGATGTTCTCGGCGAGCTTGCGGACCGCTTCGTTGGCGACCGGGATCCACGACGGGTTCTGGCCGCCGTGCCCCTGACGCGAGGACATGTAGGAGAACCCGAGCGGCGACTTCTTGCGGAACGTCGTGATCGAGTTGTCCAGGGTCTGCATGACCAGCAGGATCACCGTGCGCTCCGACCAGTGCTTGAGGTCGTAGAGATCCGTGAGGTTGCTGGGCTTCTTGAACATCGCGGCGTAGTCGCGAAGCCACCGCTTGAAGCGGCCGGGGCCGCCGTCGCTGAGCACGGTCTGCATCAGTGACATCGCGTTGGAGCCCTTGCCGTAGCGGACGGGCTCGATGTGGGTCACCTCGTCCGGGTGCCACGAGGATGTGATGGCGACACCTTCGGTGAAGTCGGCGCCCGCCTCCTTCGGAGCGATGGCGCCGAGCAGCGACTCGGAGTTGGTACGGGTCAGCACGCCGAGCCGGTCGGAGATGTCGGGCAGCGAGCCCTCGGTCTTCAGCTTGTGCAGCAGCTTCTGGGTGCCGAGCGCGGCCGCCGAGAAGATGACCTGCTCGGCGCGGAACGTCTTCACGGCGCTCTTGCGCGACAGCTTGGCCTTGGTCCACCGCGCCGTGATCTCGTACCCACCGCCCGCCAGCGGCCTGACATCGGTGACGGTGGTGAGCGGGTGGACCACCGCGCCGTTCTGCTCGGCCAGGTAGAGATAGTTCTTGACCAGGGTGTTCTTGGCGTTGTGCCGGCACCCTGTCATGCACTCGCCACAGTTCCGACACGTCGTACGACGCGGGCCGACGCCGCCGAAGTACGGGTCGTCGTGCTCCTCGCCGCCGGCGCGGCCGTCGGGTCCGCCGAAGAAGACGCCGACCGGTGTCGCGTGGTAGGTGTCCTGCTTGCCGAACTGGCCGGCGAGCTTCTTCATCTCCTCGTCGGAGGGGGTCACGACGGGGTTCGTGACGACGCCGAGCATGCGCTTGGCCTGGTCGTAGTACGGCGCCAGCTCGGTCTTCCAGTCGGTGATGTGGGACCACGACGGGTCGGTGTAGAACGGGTCGAGCGGCTCGTACAGGGTGTTGGCGTAGACCAGTGACCCGCCGCCCACGCCGGCGCCGGCCAGGATCAGGCAGTCCTTGACCATGTCGATGCGCTGGATGCCGTAAGCGCCGATGGCCGGGTTGAAGAGGAACCGCTTGAGGTCCCAGGAGTTCGTGGCGAAGTCCTTGTCCTCGAACCGGGCGCCGGCCTCGAGGACCGCAACCTTGTAGCCCTTCTCGGTCAGTCGCAACGCGGAGACCGAGCCACCGAAGCCCGAGCCGATGACGACGACGTCGTAGTCGAAGGCGGCGTGCGAGCCCATCAGGCGCGACCCAGCTTCTTCAGGACGCGCAGGCTCAGCGTCATGAGCTTGGCATGCGCCTCGGCGGACATGCCGAAGTTCTGCGCCACCTTGATGACGCGCTGCGTCGCGACGGTCTGCGACTCGGTGTAGCGATGGATGCCCTCGGCGCCCTGTCGCCGGCCCATCCCTGACTCCCGCATGCCACCCATCGGGGAGTCGATGCTGCCGAAGGCCGACGCGAAGCCCTCGTTGATGTTCACAGTGCCGCACTTGACCTGCTTGGCCAGCTCGCGCGCACGCTTGCCGTCCTGGCTGTAGATCGAGGCGTTCAGACCGTACTCGCCGTCGTTGGCGCGCGCGATCGCGTCGGCCTCGTCGTGGAAGCGGTAGATCGACACGACCGGACCGAACGTCTCGTTGCCGAAGCAGGTCATCTCGGGCGTGACCCCCTCGAGGATCGTCGGCTCGAAGAAGTACGGCGCGATATCGGGTCGCGCGTTGCCGCCGGCCAGCACCCGGGCACCCTTCGCGACCGCGTCGTCGACGTGCGCGACGGCGGTGTCGAGCTGGTCCTCGGAGATGAGCGGCCCCATGTCGATCTCCCAGTCGAGGCCGGCACCGAGACTCATCGCCTCGGTGCGGGCGACGAACCGCTCGACGAACCGGTCGTAGACCTGGTCGGCGACGAACATCCGCTCGGTCGAGACGCAGAGCTGGCCCGCGTTGGAGAAGCTGGCCCGCACCGCCCCCTCGGCGGCCTTCTCGACGTCCGCGTCGCGCAGCACCAGGATCGGGTTCTTGCCGCCGAGCTCGAGCGAGCAGCCGATCAGCTGCTCGGCGCACTGCTTGGCGATGATCTTGCCGGTCGCGGTGGAGCCGGTGAAGCAGATGTAGTCGGAGCGCTCGATCATCGGCGTGCCGAGCTCACGGCCCGGGCCTGCGACGACGACCCAGAGGTCGCGCGGGAAGCCCGCCTGCTCGATCATCTCCGCACCCAGGAGCGCGGTCAGCATGGTCTGCGCGTCCGGCTTGGTGACGACCGCGTTGCCGGCCATCAGGGCCGGGAGGCCGTCGGAGATCGCCATCGTGAGCGGGTAGTTCCAGGGCGAGATGATGCCGACGACACCCTTGGGCACACGGTTGTGGTCGACGCGGGTCAGCACCGGGATGACGCCGGCGCGACGGCGGCTGTCGAGGTGCTGGTGGGCCTTGCGCGCGTAGTAACGGGCGGTGAGCGCGACGTGCAGCGCCTCGTCGTACGCGTGCTTGCGGGCCTTGCCGGACTCCAGCGTGATGAGGTCGAGGATCTCGGGCAGGCGGTCCAGGACGATGTCGTGGAGGCGGAGCAGGGCGGCGCTGCGCTGCTCGAGCGGCGTCCTCGCCCAGGCCTTCTGCGCGGCGCGGGCGCGGGCGTAGGCCTCGGCGACGTCCTCGGTGCTCGACTGCGGGATGTGCGCCAGCGGCGCGCCGTCCAGCGGCGAGGTGAGCGGCAGGGTCCGCCCGGTCGTCGACAGCACTCGGTCGGTCAGCCGCGCCACGTGGGCCGGCTCCAGCACGTACGCCGCGCGCGGGTCGTGCTCGGGGTCACGCGGACCTTCGACGAGGGGCTCGGGCGAGGGATTCGAGGCGCTCATGCCCGTGAGGGTACTCCCGGTTACCGGCCGGTAGAACCGGTATCAGGCGCGAAGTGCGACACACTGTCTCGACAGATGGGTGGTTGGTGTCAAACGTCCGCGGGCTGGCGCTGTAACACGTTGTTCGGGGATCTGGTCGGTGATCCGCTGCTGTAACACGTCGTCCGCTGAAGTAGTCGGTCGTTGACTGCTCTGGTACGCCGTTGCAGCGACGTACCAGAGCAGTGGACGGCTTACTAGGCACACCGACGGCGTGTTACAGCACCCGCCACCCACCAAAGGCACACCGACGACGTGTTACAGCACCCGCCGCCGCCCAACAACCGGCGACCAGCGACCAGCGACCGGAGGACCTAGGCTCCGGGGCCAGGCAGGTAGACCGACTTCAGCTCGGTGTACTGCGACAGCCCCTCCGGCCCGAACTCCCGACCGACACCGGAGGCCTTGAAGCCGCCGAAGGGCGCGGCGAAGTCCATCGTGTAGGTGTTCACGCCGTAGGTGCCGGTGCGGACCTGACGCGCGACGTCGAGCCCGGCCTCGGTGTCGGCGGTCCAGACGGTCCCGGCCAGGCCGTAGTCGGAGTCGTTGGCGATGCGCACGGCGTCGGCGACGTCGTCGTACGCGATCACCGACAGGACCGGGCCGAAGATCTCCTCCTGCGCGATCCGCATCCGGTTGTCGACGTTGCCGAAGACCGTGGGTCGGACGTACCAGCCCGACGAGAGCCCGTCCGGCATGCCGGGGCCACCGGCGAGCAGGGTCGCGCCCTCCTGCTCCCCGATCGAGATGTACGACGCCACCCGCTCCTGCTGCCGCTTCGCGACCATCGGGCCGATCTCGGACGCCGGGTCCATCGGGTCGCCGACCCTCATCCCGCCGATGCCGTCGGCCAGCGCCGCGGCCACCTCGTCGTGGCGCTCGCGGCTGACCAGCACCCGGGTCTGGGCGACGCAGGCCTGGCCGGAGTTCATCACGCCGAGGAACTTCATGCCCTCGACCACCGTCGGGAGGTCCGCGTCGTCCAGCACGATCGCAGCGCTCTTGCCGCCGAGCTCGAGCGAGCAGCGCTTGAGCTGCTCGCCGCAGATCGCGCCGATCCTGCGACCGGCCGCGGTCGAGCCGGTGAACGCGACCTTGTCGACGCCGGGGTGGCGCACCAGGTGCTCACCGACCTCACGGCCACCGGCGACGATCGACACCACTCCCTCGGGCACACCGGCCTCGACCAGCAGCTCGGCCAGCAGGTAGCAGTCCAGCGGCGTCTCCGGGGCGGGCTTGACCACGACGGTGCAGCCGGTGAGCAGCGCCGGGACCACCTTCGACAGCACCGTGAACTGCGGGACGTTCCAGGGTGGGATGGCCGCGACGACCCCGACCGGCTCGTGCCGAACCACCACGTCGGACCCGAGCGACCCGGGCCGCCTCGCCTCCCACGGGAACTCGCGTGCGATGGCGAGAAAGGCCTCGATCTGCATCCACGGCGCGGGGGCCTGGGCCAGCGAGCTGAACGAGATCGGCGAGCCCATCTCGGTCGAGATGACGCTGGCCATGTCGTCGAGGCGGGCGGCGTACAGGCCGGAGAGGGTCTGCACGACCTCGATCCGCTCCTCGGGCCGCATCCGCGGCCACGGGCCCTCGTCGAAGGCCCTGCGGGCCGCCGCGACGGCGGCGTCGATGTCGGCGGCCGAGCCCTCCGGCACCCGCGCGACCACCTCCTCGCTGTGCGGGCTCACCACCTCCAGCACGGCGTCGGTCGCGGGCCTCGTCCACGTGGTGCCGATGAAGAGGGTGTCTCTGTCGAGGGTCATGTCTGGGCCTTTCGTTGCCTGGTCTCGAGATGGTTGCCGCGCAACCTCCTCGACCATCGGGGGTCAGGGTGCGAGGTCGAACCAGTCCTCGAAGCCCGACGGGTCGTGGCGGCCGAGGGCGCCGTGCTCGAAGAGCCCCCAGCCCTCCGACCCGTCGGGTACGCCGGCACCCGGGCCGTGCACGGTCGCGGACCCGACGTGGTCGATCACGCCGAACATCACGCGGCCGGCGACGGCGGGGTCGTTGATGTCGTAGGTGACCCGCTCGGCGAAGGCCGGGCCCGACCACTTGCCGTGGGCCCAGTCGGAGTCGCCGCCGTACCCGCCGCCGACGTGGATCGGGACGGGCAGGTGCGAGGTCACCTCGAAGCGGACCTCCTCGCCGCGCGGCGTGGTGCACAGCAGCGTGGCGCCGGTCGGCACGCGCGTGCCGGAGGCGTAGCGGACCGTGATGCGCGGCCAGCCGAGCTGCTCGACCCGGCCGTCCTTCCAGACCCGGGTGGCGTCGTTGACCGTGCGGTAGCCGTCCGGTGCCTCCTGCACGATCACGCAGAGGCAGAACTCCTCGAAGGCGATCGGGACGTAGAGCCACCACATGCCGTCGAACGGCGGGTCCGACGGCTTGCCGGCCGGCACCGGCTCGGCCTGCGGGCGGATGCCCCAGGACCGGTCGCGCGAGCCGGTCCAGACGTCCGGCGTGACCGCGATGTCCTCACCGTCGATGTGGATCGTGCCCTCCCAGGTGCCGACCTGGGCGAAGCGCTGCGCGTCGAGCACGGTGCCGGAGCCCTGGCGCATCACGTGCGGCAGCTCCTGGATCGGCGGGAAGAGCCCGCGCCAGGTCAGGTCGACGGCGATCCCCTCGGTCTCCTCGAGCACGACCCGCAGCTGCTGCAGCGGCTCGACGACCTCGATCCGGTAGCCGCCGACCTGGTGCTGCATCCGGTCGGCGGCGCGCGGGTCGGCCGCGTCGGAGAGGTGGACCGCGGTCTGGGTGTCCCCGCGGCGCACCAGCACGAAGGCGTCCTTGGTGCCGAGGTTCGGGTAGAAGCCCATCCCGGAGATCAGGAAGATGTCGCCGGTCCGGTCGTGGCAGTTGAGGTAGCTGCGGTCGTAGAAGTGCCGGTCGCTGCTCCCCGCCCACGCGACCGGCCGCGGGAGCTGGTGGACTGCGTACTCGTCGAGGGGGCCGAGGCCGACGTACTCGCCGTGGCTGCCGTGCGACCCGGCGACGTCCGTGGGTCTGCTCATGCACCGACCTCCTGGAGGAGCTGTTCGATCAGGGGCTTGCAGTGGAAGAGGCCCTCGATGTCCTCGGGCCGCTCGATCTCGCCGAAGTGGATCTGGCGGACGCCGGTGCGCATGAAGACCACGCACCAGATCACGCCGTTGTAGAGGTGGAACCAGGTCAGGTCGCCGAGCGGCGCCCCGCCCGCCCGCTCGTACGACGCCCGCACCGACTCCTCGTCGAGGAAGTCGGGCATGCCCGGCAGGCCGAGCATGTCGGTGATCGTCTGGAAGACCCGGTGGGCGAAGACCAGCCACGAGACGTCCATCTCGCGCGGACCGAGGGCGACCATCTCCCAGTCGAGAACGGCCGCCGGCTCGAAGTCCTGGTACAGCACGTTGCCGATCCGGGCATCGCCCCAGCAGAGGACGGCGTCGTCCGTCGCCGGCAGGTGGGCCTCCAGCCAGGCGAGCGCGCGATCGACCAGCGGGGAGCGGGCGAGGTCGGCCGCCGCCCACTCGTACCAGCCGCGCAGCCAGGCGAGATTGCGCGCGAGCGGCGTCGCTCCCCCGTGCTCGCGCTCGAGGAAGCCGAAGGTCGTGGTCGGGTCGGGGATGGCGTGCAGCCTGGCCAGCACCTCGACCGTGGTGTCCTGCAGTCGGCGCCGGTCGGCCTCGGGAGCGTCGAAGAGCCAGTTGTCGCCGAACGTGTAGGGCAGCACGTCCGGCGGGACGATCCCGTCGACGCGCTCCATCAGGAAGAACGGCGACCCGATCACCTCGCCGGTCGGCTCCATCCAGCTCACCGCCGGCACCGGGACGTCGGTCAGCTCGCCGACGAGCCGGATGACGTCGTACTGCGCCTGCAGGTCGTAGGAGGAGAAGACCGGGATGTCCTGCTCGGCGGGTGCGACCCGGGCGACGTACTCACCGGTGCGCTCGGCTCCGTCCTGGGTCCAGGCGACGCCCAGCATCACGGTCTCCGACGACAGCCCGTTCGCCTCGATGCCGGCATGGAGGGTGACCCGCGGTGACGCACCGGACGGCAGCCGCGTGGCCAGCCAGTCCTCGAGCCGGCCCTTGAACGCCTCGACGTCGCGGCTGGAGCGCTGCATGTGGAAGTCGGTCGGCGGCGACGCCTCGGTGCTCATGGGTCCTCCCGTCCGGGCCGGCGCGTGTGAGCGCGGCCGCAACGGCAAGACTGTTAGAACGTGTTCTAGTTGTCAATCAGTCCGGCGCCGGAAGATCGACCAGCCGACCGATCGCGTCGCGGTGCGCGCCCGCCGCGCCGAGCGCGATCTGCGCCGACTTCGCCCGCTTGAGGTAGAGGTGCGCCGGGTGCTCCCAGGTCATGCCGATGCCGCCGTGCAGCTGGACGGCCTCCTCCGCCGCCTGGACCGCAGCATCCCCGCAGTACGACGCGGCGAGGTGCACCGCCAGCTCGGCGTCCGCGTCGTCGGCCGCCAGCGCGGCGGCGGCGTAGCGGGCGGCTGCGTTGGCCGACTCGACGGCGACATACAGGTCGGCGAGGCGGTGCTTGAGCGCCTGGAAGCCGCCGACCACACGCCCGAACTGCCGGCGCTCCTTGAGGTAGGCGACCGTGGTCAGCAGACACCACGCGGCGACGCCGACCTGCTCCGAGGCGAGGAGACCCGCCCCGGTGAGGAGCGCGCGATCGATCGCCGCGGCCCCCGCCCCGGCAGGTACGACGACCTCCCCGGCCGCGCCTTCGAGGCTCAGGTCGGCGAGCTGCCGGCTCATGTCCAGCGACTCCACCGGCACGACGGTCGCGTCCGCGGCCCGCACCGCGAGCACGGCCACGCCCCCGTCGGCGGCGACCGGCACGAGCAGCACGTCGGCCTCGAGAGCCCCGGCGACGCTGGTCGCCTGGCCGCTGACCCGGTCGCCCTCCGCCGCCATCGTCGGGACGGCGCCGCCGCTTCCGGCGCTGAACGGCACTGCCAGCGCGGCGGTGCGCTCCCCCGCGGCGAGGCCGCGGAGCAGGTCGCGCGCAGCATCCGTGGCATCCGCCGCGAGCAGGACGGTCGTGGCGACGACGGCGCTGGTGAGGAAGGGCGCCGGCGCGACGGACCCGCCGACCTGCTCGAGCACCACGGCCGCCTCGCGCGCGGACGCGCCGGCGCCGCCGAGCTCCTCGGGCACGAGCAGGGCCGCCAGGCCGAGCTCACCGGCGAGACCCCGCCAGACAGGGCCGGCGGCCGAGCGGTCGCCGTCGTACATGTCGCGGATGGCGGCGGTGTCGCAGCGCTTCGCGAGGAAGCCGGCGACGGTCGACCGCAGGTCGTCCTCGTCCGGCGTGGGCAGCAGGTTCAGCTCGCTCACCTGACGGACTCCTTCCACGGGACGTCCTTGTCGGTGCGCGGCTCCGCGGGCAGGCCGAGCACCCGCTCCGCGACGATGTTGCGCAGGATCTCGGAGGTGCCGCCCTCGATGGAGTTGCCTTTGGCGCGGAGGTAGCGGTAGCCCGCGTCGCGCCCGGTGAAGTCGACCTTGTCGGGCCGGACCATCTCCCAGCCGCGACCGCTCTCGTAGCGCAGGCCCTCCTCGCCGAGCAGCTCCAGCTCGAGTCCGGACAGATGCTGCGCCAGCCGCGCGAACGTCAGCTTCATCGCCGCGCCCTCGGGGCCGGGCCGGCCGACGGCCAGCTTCTGGCGCAGCCGCATGCCGCTGATGCGCGCGACCTCCGCCTCGACCCAGAGCCTCAGCAGGCGCTGGTGGAGGTCGTGGGTGCGGGCCTCGGGATGCGCGCGCCAGTCGGCGGCGACCTTGCCGACCATGCCGCCCTCGCGCGGCATCGGGGTGCCGCCGATGGCGACCCGCTCGTTGTTCAGCGTCGCGGTCGCGACCTTCCACCCCTCGCCCTCGGCGCCGAGCCGCTGGCTGTCGGGGATCCGTACGTCGGTCAGGAAGACCTCGTTGAACTCCGCCTCACCGGTCAGCTGCCGCAGCGGTCGTACGTCGACGCCCGGGTCGGTCATGTCGCACAGGAAGTAGGTCAGGCCGCGGTGCTTGGGCGCGTCGGGGTCGGTGCGGGCGACGAGGATCGCGAAGCGGGCGGTGTGGGCGCTGGAGGTCCAGACCTTCTGCCCGTTGACGATCCAGCCGTCGCCGTCGCGCACCGCCCGCGTGGCCAGCCCCGCGAGGTCGGAGCCGGCGCCGGGCTCGCTGAACAGCTGGCACCAGACCTCCTCGCCGGTCCACAGCGGGCGCAGGAAGCGCTCCTGCTGCTCGGGCGTGCCGAACGCGAGGATGGTCGGCGCAGCCATGCCCAGGCCGATGCCGATGCGGCGCGGCTCGTTATCCGGCGCGCCGGCCTCGGCCAGCTGCCGCTCGACGTCGCTGTGCCACTCGCGTGGAAGGCCCAGCCCGCCGCGGCCGACCGGGTAGTGCACCCAGGCCAGCCCGGCGTCGTACCTCGCGCGGAGGAAGGCCAGGCGGTCGGTCGCCTGCGGGTCGTTCTCGGCGAGGAGGCCCGCGACGCGCCGACGCAGGTCCTCCCTGGTCAGCTGCTCCGTCATGGGCTTCCTCTCGGTCCGGCGGGCTACGCGGTGACGACCTCGACGCGCTGGAACTCCTTGACCTCGGTGTAGCCGGTCGTGGCCATCGAGCGCTTGAGCGCGCCGACGAGGTTCATGGTGCCGTCGGCGACGCGCGAGGGCCCGAACAGGATCTCCTCCATCGTGCCGACCTGGTCGAACTGCACCCGCTCGCCCCGCGGCAGCAGGGCATGGTGGGCCTCGGCGCCCCAGTGGAAGCCGTGGCCGGGCGCGTCCGTCGCACGCGCGAACGGCGATCCGACCATGACGGCGTCCGCACCGCAGGCGATCGCCTTGGCCAGGTCGCCGGAGGTGCCGATGGAGCCGTCGGCGATGACGTGCACGTAGCGGCCGCCCGACTCGTCGAGATAGTCGCGCCGGGCCGCGGCGACGTCGGCCACCGCGCTCGCCATCGGTACGGCGATGCCGAGCACCGTGCGGGTCGTGTGCGCGGCCCCGCCCCCGAACCCGACGAGCACGCCGGCCGCGCCGGTGCGCATGAGGTGCAGCGCCGCCTGGTGGGTGGCGCAGCCGCCCACGATCACCGGCACGTCGAGCTCGTAGATGAACTCCTTGAGGTTCAGCGGCTCGGCCTGGCTCGAGACGTGCTCGGCGGAGACGGTGGTGCCGCGGATGACGAACATGTCGACGCCCGCGTCGACGACCGTCTTCGCGAACTCCTTGGTGTGCTGCGGGCTCAGCGAGCCGGCCACGGTGACGCCGGCCTCGCGGATCTCGCGCAGCCGCTCGGTGATCAGCTCCGCCTTGACCGGCTCGGCGTAGATCTCCTGGAGCCGGCGCGTCGCCTCCACGCCCTGCAGCTGCGCCACCTCGGCGAGCAGCGGCTGCGGGTCGGAGTAGCGGGTCCACAGACCCTCGAGGTTGAGCACGCCGAGACCGCCGAGCCGGCCGAACGAGATCGCGGTCTCGGGCGACATCACCGAGTCCATCGGCGCGGCCACGACCGGGATCTCGAACCGGTAGGCGTCGATCTGCCAGGCGGTCGAGACCTCCTCGGTGTCGCGCGTGCGCCGTGAGGGCACGATCGCGATGTCGTCGAAGGAGTAGGCGCGGCGGGCCCGCTTGGCACGGCCGATCTCGATCTCGCTCACCGGAGCAGTCTAGGAGAGTCGCCGTCGTCGTACCGAGGTCGGCGTACCGGACGCGGTCAACGGCCGTCGCGCAGCCGGTCGAGGAGGCGACGGTCGCGCTTGGTGGGCCGCCCGCTCCCCCGCTCGCGCTGGAAGACCGGTGCCGCGCGCTCCGGCTTCGGCGGCAGCGCGGGCGTGCGGTCCTCGTAGGCGAGCGCGGCGAGCGGCGCGCCGACCCGCTTGGCCAGCAGCTCCTTGACGATCACGACGTGCTCGCGGTCGGTGTACGCCCGGACCTCGTCGCCGACCTTCACCGGCTGGGCCGGCTTCGCGCGCACGCCGTTGATCCGGATGTGCCCCGCCTTGGCGCCGGCCGTCGCCTGCGAGCGGCTCTTGTAGAGCCGGACCGCCCAGCACCACGCGTCGACCCGCACCGTCATCCCGATCCTCCTGACGAGGACAGTATGGCGGCGCGGGCCGGCGACTCAGCTCCTGGCTCAGGTGCGGTCAGGACGACCGCGGTGCTGCGGCGCGTCGGCGACCGCGGGGTCGGCGGGCTCGGGCGGCCCGGCCGGGTCGCCCGCTCGGTCTGCGACCGGTTCGGCGGCGTCGGCCTCGCCGTCCCGCGACGTCCTGGTGACGTGCGGGTCGAGTCGGTCTGCCTCCCGCAGGCTCGACTCGTGCGCGGCCTTCTCACGCTCGAACTGCTCGCGCTCCTCGCGCGCGACGGCCTCCTGACGGTCGGCCTCGGCGCGGGCCTTGTCCGACTCCGCCTCCAGGCGACGGGTCTCGGCCTCGCGCTGCTCCAGGCGCGGCTCGTTGCGCCGTGCGTTGAGGCGCATCGACTCCGCGTGCAGGTGGTCGACCTGGCGCTTCTTGCGCCGGCCCGCCATGACGATGGCCCCGATCACGACCAGGGCGACGATCACGTAGACGATGATCCAGCCTGTGTCGTTCCACGCTCCGAACCAGTTGTTGTTCATCATCGGCTCCTCTCTCCGATGATGCAGGTACCCCTCCGGGGTTCCCTCATCCCCGTCACCGTGCGACGAGGCCGCGCCGCCCGCTCAGCGGCCGGTGTAGTTCGGCGCCTCGACGGTCATCTCGATGTCGTGCGGGTGGCTCTCCTTGAGCGAGGCGGAGGTGATCCGGATGAACCGGCCCTTGGCCTGCAGCTCGGGGATGCTCTGCGCGCCGACGTAGAACATCGACTGGGAGAGGCCGCCGATCAGCTGGTGGGCGACGCTGGCCAGCGGACCCTTGTAGGCGACGCGTCCTTCGATGCCCTCGGGCACGATCTTGTCGTCGCTGGCGACCTCGGCCTGGAAGTAGCGGTCCTTGGAGTAGGACTTCTTGCCGCGCGAGGACATCGCGCCCAGCGAGCCCATGCCGCGGTAGGCCTTGAACTGCTTGCCGTTGTGGAAGACGACGTCCCCCGGGGCCTCCTCGCAACCGGCGAGCATTGAGCCGATCATCACCGACTCGGCGCCGGCGACGAGCGCCTTGGCGATGTCGCCGGACTGCTGCAGCCCGCCGTCCGCGATCACCGGTACGCCGGCGGGCCCGGCCGCGAGGGCCGCCTCGTAGACCGCGGTGACCTGAGGGACGCCACAGCCGGTGACGACGCGGGTCGTGCAGATCGAGCCCGGGCCGAAGCCGACCTTCACCGCGTCGGCGCCCGCGTCGACGAACGCCTGGGCGCCCTCGCGCGTGGCGACGTTGCCGCCGATCACCTGGACGTGCCTGGTGGCCGGATCGGACTTCAGCCGGCGGACCATGTCGAGCAGGAGGGTGACGTGGCCGTGGGCCGTGTCGGCGACGAGTACGTCGACGCCGGCCTCGACCAGCTTGGTGGCGCGGTCCCACGCGTCGCCGAAGTACCCGACCGCGGCACCGACGAGCAGCCGGCCGTCGGCGTCCTTGGAGGCGTTCGGGAACTGCTCGGACTTCACGAAGTCCTTGACCGTGATCAGCCCCGCGAGCCGCCCCTCGTCGTCGATCAGCGGGAGCCGCTCGCGCTTGTGCTTGCGCAGCAGCATCGTGGCCTCGTCTCGCGAGATGCCCGCGGCGCCGGTGATGAGCGGCATCGGCGTCATGACCTCGTCGACCTTGGTGCTGCCCCACTCGGCGACCGGCGTGAAGCGCAGGTCGCGGTTGGTGCAGATGCCGATCAGCCGGTTGCCGGCGTCGACGACCGGGAGGCCGGAGACGCGGTACTCGCCGCAGATGCGGTCGAGCTCCTCCAGCGTCGCGTCGGGCCCGATCGTCACCGGGTTGGAGATGATGCCCGTCTGGGTGCGCTTGACCAGGTCGACCTGGTAGGCCTGCTCGTCGGAGGACAGGTTGCGGTGGAGGATCCCGATGCCGCCCTGGCGGGCCATCGCGATCGCCATCCGCGACTCGGTGACGGTGTCCATCGCGGCGCTGATCAGCGGCGCCTTGATGGAGATCTCGCGGGTCAGCCGCGTGGTCGTGTCGATGTCGTCGGGCACCAGGTCCGAATGGCCCGGGAGCAGCAGCACGTCGTCGTAGGTGAGACCGAGCGGGGCGAACTTCGCGGGAACCTCATCCATGGCCAGATCCTACGGCGCGACCCCGGACCGGACCGAACCGCCAGGTCAGGTCATCACATCGCGCCGCGGTCGAGCCGCGCCACGAACCAGCGCGTCCGGGCACCGGTGCCTCGCGTCCACGTGATCAGCCGGCCATCGCTCGTGCAGCCGGCCGGAGAGACACGACCGGACCGGCGGACCGTGGCGTGCGTGGTGTCGATGAGCACGTCGGGTGATCCGTTGCCGGAGACGCTCACGTACGTGCCGCTCGCCCGAAGCCGAGCCGCCTCCATGCGTACGCCGACGAGCCGCACCCCACGCAGGTCGTAGACCACCACATGACCGACGCCGTTGCAGTCCATCCCGAGCGCGACGACCCGGCCGACCGCGCCGGAGTTGAACTCGCAGCCCTTCGGCGGCTGGAAGGTCGTCACCGCTCCGGTGTCCAGGTCGCGGAGCCGGGCGATCTTCTGGTCGCCGGACATCTCGAGCTCGTGGTCGCCAGACACGTCCAGTGGCCAGGCCCGTCCCTCCGAGCGCCACCCGCCGTGCCTCGAAAGCGGGTGCGACCAGATCCGTTCGGTGCCGGATCCGTCCGCGAGCCACAGGCGGTCGCCGCCGAGCGCGATGTCGATCTCCCCGTCGATGCCGCTGGCGCCATGGCCGTCCATGGGGATCCGAATCTTCCGGTAGCTGTTCCCGCGCAGGATCCAGAAGGTGCTGGTGGGCACCCGGAAGCGCTCGAGGACCACGCCACCGTCGGGCAGCCTCCCGGCGTAGCCGCTCGCCTGTGCTCCGCCAGGAAGCCGCGGCCACCAATGCCGGTGACCCCGGCCGTCGACGTACCCCCACTGGGCGCCGCCGTGCCTGCTGACCAGGGCCCTGCCGTGCGACAGGAAGCCGGCGACCGCCGGCGCCCCGGCGCCTGCACCCGCCGAGGGCGGGGAGGTGTAGACGGTCGTGTACGCACGCCTGTCGAGCTGCGGCGCGCGACTGGCCCGGACATCTGACGGCGAGAACCGCAGCTGGACCGTGCGCCCGGCGGGGCGGATGTCGTGGGCCGCCGGGGTCGGGCGCCCGATCACGACGCCGGCGATCACGACCGCAGCGACGACCACACCGACGCCGCCGGCGACACCCACGCGCCGACGCGTGCGCCGCGCCCGCGCCACGGGCATCAGGGCGGCCGGGTCGAACCTGTCGTCGGGCGCCTCGGCGGTGAGCTGCTGGAAACGGTCGCGAAGATCGGTCATGACGCCACCTCGGTGTCGGCCAGGAGGGTTCGGAGGGTGTCGAGCGCGCGGGCCGTCTGGCTCTTGACGGTGCCGGTGCTGCAGTCGAGCGCGGCGGCGACCTCGGCGACCGACATGTCCTCGAAGTACCGCAGCACCACGCAGGCCCGCTGCCGCGGGCCGAGGGCCTCGAGCGCGGAGAGCAGCTCGGCGCGGGAAGTCAGCTGAGCGGTGAAGCCATCGTCCGCCTCGGCGACCTCGGGCACCGTCTCGAGCGGGCGCTCGTCGTTGGAGCGCTTGCGGCTCTGGTCGATCGCGATCGTCACCAGGGCCCGGCGCGCGTAGCCGACGAGATCGGTGCCGCGACGCTCGAGCCGCGGCCAGCGGAGGTACACGCGGATCAGCGCCTCCTGCGCAAGGTCCGACGCGCGGTGCCAGTCGCCGCACATCAGGTACGCCGTACGCCGCAGCCTCGGCTGGGCGACCGCCGCGAAGTCCGCGAAGGACTGGTCTCTCCTGCTCACAACCCACCTAACGAGGTGTCCATGCCGAAGGGTTGCATGCCGACACGAGGAAACTCGACGAGCGGGCCGAACGGGTCTTGGCACAGGTACGGTCGAGGCACGAATCGGGTCGCGGGGGCGGGTGGTCCGATCCGGCTCACCACCTCTCGGAATCTCGGAAGGACACTCCCAGTGGATACCTCCGCTGCACCCACCACTGCCACCGCGCCCGGCTCCCTCGGCACCAGCCTGAAGCCACGCCACATCACGATGATCTCGATCGCGGGCGTGATCGGCGCCGGCCTCTTCGTCGGCTCCGCCACCGCGATCGACCAGGCGGGCCCGGCCGTCCTCATCTCCTACCTCCTGGCCGGGACACTCGTCGTGCTCGTCATGCGCATGCTCGGGGAGATGGCGACCGCCGACCCCGACACCGGGTCCTTCTCGGTCTACGCCGACCGCGCCCTGGGCCGGTGGGCGGGCTTCTCGGTCGGCTGGCTCTACTGGTGGTTCTGGGTCCTCGTGATCCCGACCGAGGCCACCGCGGGCGCGACGATCCTCACCGACCTGCTCGGCGCCCCGCAGTGGATCTGGGCGCTCGCCATCACGGTCCTGCTGACCGTCACCAACCTTGCGAGCGTCGGCAACTACGGCGAGTTCGAGTTCTGGTTCGCCCTCATCAAGGTCGTGGCGATCATCGCGTTCATCGTGCTGGGCGTGCTGGCCATCGTCGGCGTGCTGCCGGGGTCGAACGTCAGCGGCATCAGCCACCTCTGGAAGCCGGACGGCTTCATGCCGAACGGCTTCGGCGCAGTGATCTCGGCGATGCTCGTGACGATGTTCTCCTTCATCGGCACCGAGATCGTCACCATCGCCGCGGCCGAGTCGCCGGACCCGGCGAGCGGCATCAGCAAGGCGGTCAACTCCGTCATCTGGCGGATCTCGCTGTTCTACCTCGGCTCGATCTTCGTGGTCGTCGCCCTGCTGCCCTACAACCACGTCGGTCGCGGCTCCTACCAGGCGGTCCTCGACGCGATCGGCGTACCCGGCACCGCCACGATCATGGACATCGTCATCCTCACCGCGGTCGCCTCCTGCCTGAACTCCTCGCTCTACACCGCCTCGCGGATGCTCTACTCGCTCGGCGCCCGCGGCGACGCGCCCCGCGCCGTACGTCGTGTCACGCCCAAGGGCGTGCCGTGGATCGCGATCCTCGCCTCGATGGTCGTCGGCTTCCTCGCCGTGATCGGCAACTACGTGCTGCCCGGCAAGATCTTCGGCTACCTGCTCGCCACCAGCGGCGCGCTCGCCCTGTTCATCTACCTCGCTGTCGCGGTCAGCCAGGTCATCCTCGGCCGGCGCATGCGTGCCGAGGGCGAGCATGCCGCGGTCCGGATGTGGCTCTTCCCCTACCTGACCGGCGTGGTGATCGTCTTCATCGTCGCGGTGCTGGTGCTGATGGCCTTCGACAAGGCCCAGCAGCAGGCGATCGGCTTCTCGCTGGCATCGGCGGCGGTCATCGTCGCCCTCGGGGTCTGGCTCCAGCGCCGCCGCTCGTCGACGGCCGCCTGAGACGCACCGCGCCCCCGACCGCTGCTGCGGTCGGGGGCGCGGTCGCGTCGGAGGACGGCTCAGTGACCGTGGCCGTGACCGTGCCCGGCGGCAGCGGTCTCGTCCTCCTCCTCGGGCTTGTCGACGACCAGGGTCTCGGTCGTCAGCAGCATGGCGGCGATCGAGGTCGCGTTGACCAGCGCGGAGCGGGTCACCTTGACCGGGTCGAGGACCCCCTGGGCGACCAGGTCGCCGTACTCGCCGGTGGCGGCGTTGTAGCCGCTGCCGACGCCGGCCTCGCGCACCTTGGAGACGATGACGTAGCCGTTCTCGCCGCCGTTCTCGGCGATCCAGCGCAGCGGCTCGTCCGCGGCCTTGCGCACGATGCGTACGCCGGCGGCCTCGTCGCCCTCGCGGCCGAGGTCGCCCTCGAGCACCGAGACGGCGTGGACCAGGGCGGAGCCACCGCCGGGCACGATGCCCTCCTCGATCGCGGCGCGCGTGGCGGAGACGGCGTCCTCGATGCGGTGCTTCTTCTCCTTCAGCTCCACCTCGGTGGCGGCGCCGACCTTGATGACGCAGACACCGCCGGCCAGCTTGGCCAGGCGCTCCTGCAGCTTCTCGCGGTCCCAGTCGGAGTCACTGTTCTCGATCTCGGCCTTGATCTGGTTGACCCGGCCGTCGACCTGGGCGGAGTCGCCCGCGCCGTCGACGATCGTGGTGTTGTCCTTGGTGACGACCACGCGACGGGCACGGCCCAGGACGTCGAGGCCGACCTGGTCGAGCTTGAGCCCGACCTCGGGGCTGATGACCTGACCGCCGGTGAGGACGGCGATGTCCTGCATCATCGCCTTGCGGCGGTCGCCGAACGCCGGGCTCTTCACCGCGACGGCGTTGAAGGTGCCGCGGATCTTGTTCACGACCAGGGTCGAGAGCGCCTCGCCCTCGACGTCCTCGGCCAGGATGAACAGCGGCTTGCCGGCCTGGATGACCTTCTCCAGCAGGGGCAGGAGCTCCTGGATCGAGGAGATCTTGCCCTGGTGCAGCAGGATGTACGGGTCGTCGAGGACGGCCTCCATGCGCTCCGGGTCGGTCACGAAGTACGCCGACAGGTAGCCCTTGTCGAACTGCATGCCCTCGGTGAACTCGAGCTCGGTGCCCATGGTGTTGGACTCCTCGACCGTGATCACGCCGTCCTTGCCGACCTTGTCGAAGGACTCGGCGAGCAGGTCGCCGATGTGGGCGTCACGGCTGGAGATCGTGGCGACCGAGGCCATGTCCTCCTTGGACTCCACGTCGCGCGCGGCCTGCAGCAGCGCGTCGGACACCGCCTGGGCGGCGGCGTCCATGCCGCGCTTGATGCCCATCGGGTTCGCGCCGGCGGCGACCGCCCGCAGCCCCTCGTGGACCATCGCCTGGGCGAGGACGGTCGCGGTGGTGGTGCCGTCACCGGCGACGTCGTTGGTCTTGGTCGCGACCTCCTTGGTGAGCTGGGCACCGAGGTTCTCGAACGGGTCGTCCAGCTCGACGTCGCGGGCGACGGTCACGCCGTCGTTGGTGATCGTGGGGGCGCCCCACTTCTTGTCGAGGACGACGTAGCGGCCCTTGGGGCCCAGCGTCACCTTGACCGTGTTCGCGAGCGCGTCGACACCGCGCTCGAGCGAACGACGGGCGTCCTCGTCGAACTCCAGGATCTTCGGCATTGCTTCTCCTTAGGGAACGAGACCGGGTCGTGTGCCTGAGACAGCGCTAGTGCGATGCGTCAGGCACACGACCCGGATCAAGGCGATGGTCTATCAGGAAATGACCGCGAGGATGTCGCGGGCCGAGAGGATCAGGTAGTCCTCGCCGGCGTACTTGACCTCGGTGCCGCCGTACTTGCTGTAGATGACCTTGTCACCCACCGCGACCTCCAGCGGGACGCGGTTGCCGTTGTCGTCGACACGGCCCGGACCCACGGCCAGGACCTCGCCCTCCTGGGGCTTCTCCTTCGCGGTGTCCGGGATGACCAGGCCGGAGGCCGTGGTCTGCTCCGCCTCGACCTGCTTGATGACGATCCGGTCCTCGAGAGGCTTGATGTTGATCGACACGATGTCGACCTCCCCTTCACATGTTGATGTGGTGGCTCACGTCTTCCGCCTGCTCGCAGAGGTACGTCGTCGCGGGTGCCGCACACCGCTGCAGGCGCTGGCAGACTCCGGTGGAGAGTGCCAGCCCAGACGTTAGCACTCACCCGAAGGGAGTGCCAGGGAGGTCGACGAACCCGGCATCGGCACGGGCCTCAGCCCAACGGGATGACTCTCGTGACCGTCACGCTCGCACGGGGCGGGGCGGTCGGGTCGATGGGATGCGATGCCCTGATCCGGAAGGTGAGCTCGGCCTGGTGCCGGCTCGCCGCCGGGACCTCGGCGACCACCCACCTGTCCAGCTTGGCGACGGGCACGCGTTGCGAGGACCGGCCGTCGACCGAGACGGTCGCCGTGCTCGAGACGGTGCCGTAGGAGATCCCGCGCCGCTCGACCTCGGGACGGTGGACGGTGACGTCCAGGAGGACGAACTCGCGTCCTGCGCTCGCCCATCGACCGAGCCAGGGGACGGTGGTGGAGGTGAGAGAGCAGTCCGTGAAGACCAGGAGTCCGCGGCTGCTCGCCGGGGACTTGGGGCAATGCTCGTGACGGGTCGGGGTGGAGCCGTAGAGCGGGTCGGCTCCGCCGGGCGCCCGCCTGCCGGACGGAAGGTCGAAGACCTGGCTCAGCCCGTCGAAGGTGACCACGAGCTGCGCGCCACCGGTCGCCGCCAGCGCGACCGCCTTCGGGGCCGAGCCGGTGACGTCGATCGGGGTGTCGTGGCCGGCAGATCGGATGGCGGCGGTCCAGTGGACCCGACCGGTGGCTGCTCGGCTGACGGGGAGCGGGGCGGCCGAGTCGGGACCGGCATCGAGCGTGAAGGGGAGGATCGCCCCGCCGGACGGTGCGTCGACGGCGGGGGTCGAGGAGGCCGAGTCGCCGACGCGGGCCTTGGCCAGGAAGCCGCCGTAGGTCAGCTCGATCACGGTGCCGGGGACCTTGGCGGTGAGGTGGTGCAGATCGGCGTTCTCTCCGGTGGCGCCGTAGACGTGGCCGACGGACGCGCGAGCCTGCCCGCAGGCGCTGAGCGAGCCGAGCAGCCCCAGCGCGGTCACGAGGAACAGCAGGGCGCGGCGTGGCACGCTCACTTCGCCTTCGTGTCGTGCTCCAGGGCCCGCAGACCGTTCGCGCTGGACACTTGGGACTGACCGACGCCGTACAACTCGTTGATCTCCTTCTGGCTGAGCTTCCCCCGCAGGGTATTCAGGTTGCCGGCGGCACCGCTGTCGGTCTCCTCGAAGTCCTGCCAGGTCTTCCACAGGTTCAGCGCGCCCTCGTCCATCAGGGACGCGTGGTTGCGCAGGCGGAGTCGCAGCTCGCCGGCCGCTCCGCAGATCATGTAGCTCGGATCGTCGCCGAGGCCCGCAGCGCGCGAGAAGCCGGAGGCGTCGACGTAGGCCTTGTTCGACGCCGAGTAGATGTGCTCGGCGATGGTGGTCAGCCAGTCCCTGGCGTTCGCGACATCACCCTCAGAGCCCTGGATCTCGGTCGCGGCGTACTTGTCGGGCGCCGAGGGCGCCATGACCACGCTGTTCTGCTGGAGGGTCCCCAGGCCGTCGTGCTGACCGGTGATCACCGTCCGGGTCGTCGGGATGTCCCACCCGAACGGGAGGTGGAGCGTCGTCGTCTGCTTGGCGAGAACACCGCCCAGCTTGTCGAGCGTCTCCTGCGCCTGGCTCGAGAGCTGACCCTCCGCATCGGCGTAGTTGGAGTCGAGCGTGTCGAGCTGCGTGGTCAGGTTGGTCCACACGCCGCCGGGGGTGTCGGCCGCGAGCGACGGAACGGCGGCCTGGGTGTCGGCCACGAGGCCCTTCAGGCTGGTGAGGGCGGTGAGTCCGGTGCCGGCGACCCCGGCCAGCACAGCGACAGCCGTCCCGCCCGACGCGACGGCCGCCACGGTGCCGACGACGGCCCCGGCCACGGTGAAGAACAGCGTCTCGATCGTCTTGCCGCGGCTGGCTGGGTCGATCAGACCGTTGGCGATGTCGGTGACTCCGGGGATCCCGAGGTCGCCGAACCCTCCCGTGCTCGCTGCCATCGCGTCCGCGGTCTTGCCCAGCAGCGCGTTCACGCTGGAGCGGACCTGTTGGCAGAGCACCGCGTCCCCGCTGGTGGCACAGGCGATCTCCAGCATGTGCAACCGCAGGTCGTGCGTGACCACGTAGCCCTTCTCGGCGTACGTGCTCTGGAACGCCTCGAACGCGTGGCCGGTGAGGTTGAACCTGCTCTTCAGGTTGTGGACGGCGTCCTCGTAGTCCTGGTCGACGAACTTCTTCTCGTCCTCGGTGCTCGTGGTGATGCTCGAGGCCCCGTCGGTCAGACGGGTGGACTGCTTCAGAAGTCCCGCCGGGTCGGGCACGCTGCCCCACGTCGCCGAGAGGTCCCGCATCCTCCCCTCCCACTTGGCGAGCTTGTCCGAAGGAGTCGTCGAGTCCGTCTGGATGTCCCAGCCGATGCCGTTCATGTCGAGCCAGTCGCTGGCCGGGGTCGCCCCCGTGTAGGGCGAGGTGAACTTGCGGACGTATCCCATCGAGCCGGTCGCGGCCCCCGCTCCCTTGACGACGTCGCTGAGCAGGCCGCCCACCAACGGGACGTGGTGCGCAGCCCCGGCGACTCCACTGGTGAGCTCACCCTGGGGGTCGATGTACCAGACCATCCACCCGCGGTCCGGGTCGCCGACGAAGGACAGGAGGGCGTTGGGGAACGCCGTCAGGCAGTGATCCTTCATGTAGTGGAACATGTCGGCGTCGAGGGCCGCGCGCACGATCGCGTCGCTGTAGCCGTCGACCGTGGTGGCGAAGTCCGGACCAAAGTCCCCTGCACCGGTCATCGGTCTCTTCCCAATCTGATCTCGTCGGAGCCATTTCTCTGAGGTAGCTGCGCTCGAGCCTTGCCGGCGGACCGGCCGGCGAAACCTCGTCGGCACTCAGGGCCCGCGACGGCGGCTCCGGTCCCGGTCGAGCACCTGACAGGATGGACGCGTGGACCTGGACGCCTTCGAGTGGCTGCTGAGCGACGAGGGGCAGGCCCGGCTCGCCCAGGCGACCACGGCGACCGTCGCGGGCGAGTCCGAGCTGCAGGTGCAGTCGATCCTCCGTCGTACGACGACGGCCGAGCGCGCTGCCGCCGTGCTCACCCAGGTGGAGCTGCGGGAGCGCGCTGCCGACAAGCTCGGCGAGCTGGCATCGCGGCTCTACTTCACCCGCGACGCGCTCGAGCAGGCCACCCGGCTGCGGGTCGCGACCCATCGCGCGGGCCGCATGCGGGCGTTCGGGACGAAGACGATGATCGACCTCGGCTGCGGCATCGGCGGCGACCTGATCGCCGCCGCCCGCGCGGGGATCATCTGCGCCGGCGTCGACGCCGAGCCGCTCCGCGTCGCCATCGCCCAGGCCAACCTCGACGCGCTCGGGCTCCCGGGCGCGGTCAAGGTCGCCGACGCGACCACGGTCGACCACACCCCCTTCGACATCGCGTTCGCCGACCCGGCCCGACGTACCGGCGCGGGGCGGACCTTCAAGGTCGACGACTGGACCCCTCCCTGGTCCTGGGTCGAGGGGCTGCTCTCGCGCGACTCCTGCGTCAAGGTCGCGCCCGGCATCCCCCACTCGCTGATCCCCGACGGGGTCGAGGCCGAGTGGGTCAGTGACGGCGGAGAGGTCAAGGAGGCCGCCCTCTGGTCCGGCCGTACGGCGACCGCCGACCGTCGCGCGACCGTCATCGAGCCCGCGGGTGGCCTGATCACCCTCACCGACGAGGACGACCCCGGGGCCGACGCTGTCGGCGTGCGGGACGTCGCGGCGTACCTCTACGAGCCCGACGGAGCCGTCATCCGTGCCGGCCTGGTGACCGCCGTCGCGGCCGGCGTCCAGGGTGGGCTGATCGACCCGAGGATCGCCTACGTGACGTCCGACCGGGCGCTCGTGACGCCACTGGCCCGCGGCTACCGCGTCATCGAGCCGCTCCCCTATCGCGAGAAGCAGCTGCGCGCCGCGCTGCGCGCGCGCGGCATCGGCCGGCTGACCATCAAGAAGCGCGGGGTCGACGTCTCCCCCGAGCAGCTGCGCAAGCGTCTCGACCTGGGCGGCGACGGCGAGGCGACCATCGTCCTCACCCGGGTGGCCGACGAGGGCACCTGCCTGCTCGTCGAGCCGATCGGCGCGGCGGGCGCATAAGCGAATCGGCGTACGAGCCGTCGCCGCAGCGGTGGATCGCACTCATCGTCTGCTGCAGCGCGATGTTCATGACGCTCCTCGACGTGAGCGTCACCAACGTCGCCCTCCCGTCGATCGGGCGCGCCACCGGCGCCGGGCCATCGGGCCTGCAGTGGGTGATCAGCGGCTACACGCTGGCCTTCGGGATGGTGCCGGTCCTCGGCGGCCGGCTCGGTGACGACCACGGCCGCCGGCGCATGTTCCAGGTCGGCGTGGTCGGCTTCGTCGCGACGTCGGCGATGTCGGGCCTCGCCCCTTCCGTCGGGCTGCTCATCGCCGCGCGCGTGCTCCAGGGCGTCTTCGGCGGCCTGATCAACCCGCAGGTCTCCGGCCTGGTGCAGAACCTCTTCCGCGGAGCCGAGCGCGGCCGCGCCTTCGGCGTCCTCGGCACCACCGTCGGCGTCGGTACGGCGCTTGGCCCGATCGTCGGCGGCACCCTCATCGCGCTCGGCGGACCCGACTGGGGCTGGCGACTCGTCTTCTTCGTCAACGTCCCGATCGGGGTGCTCGTCATCGCGCTCGCGCGCCGGCTGCTGCCGGCCGACCAGCCCAGCGGCAAGCACCGCCTCGACGTGCTCGGCGCGCTCAACCTGGGCGCCGCGACCTTCTGCGTCCTCTTCGCCGCCGTCCAGTACGACGCCGTCCACGACGCGCGGCTCGCCTGGCTGGTCCTGCCCGCGATCGTGCTCCTGGTCGTCTTCTGGTTCCGCGAGCGGCGGCTGACCGAGCAGCGGGCGGACCCGCTGGTCGACATGCGTCTGTTCAAGCAGCGCTCCTACACGCCCGGCATCCTCCTGGCGATCACGTTCTTCCCCGCGCAGGCCGGCCTGCCGCTGGTGATGGCGCTCTACTACCAGGACGGGCTCGGCTACAGCGCGCTGCAGTCGGCGCTCGGCGTCACCGCGTTCGCGGTCGGCAGCGCGGTCGGTGCTCCGACCGCGGGGCGCTTCGTTACCCGGCTCGGCCGTCCGCTGGTGGTCGGCGCCGCCACCGCCTTCGGGCTCGGGGCCGCGGCGCTCGCCCTCGTCGCCTGGCACGCCCCCCACACCCATGCCTCGCTCGCACTGGCGCTGCCGCTGTTCGTGATGGGCTGCGCGTCGGGATGCCTGATCACGCCCAACCAGACCCTCACCCTCGCCGACGTCGACCCCGTCGTCGGCAGCACTGCGGGCGGGGTGCTGCAGACGGCGCAGCGGATCGGACTCGCGATCGGCCAGGGCGTGATCGGCGCGGTCTTCTTCGCCGCCGTCGGCGGCCGGAGCGGCCCGACGGCGTACGGACACGGCGTCGCAGCCGCCGTGGTCGCCGCGCTCTGCTTCGTCGCGCTCTCGATCGTGATCGGCGCCGGCGACCTGATCCGCAACGGACGCCGTGCTCCGCGTCGTCGGAGCGACGTGGCTCACGTCACCCGACAGCCATGACAAACTGCATGACGAGGCGCTGCCACCGGCGGATAGGTTGGCGCACATGTTCGCTGCCCTCGGACGTTTCGTCACTCGTTTCCGCTGGTTCGTCGTCGTGGCGTGGATCGCCGTCGCGGTCGTGTGCGCGCTGTTCGCGCCCGGCCTGAAGGCGACCACCGACCAGTCGTCGTTCCTCCCGGCCCACTACGACTCGATCCAGGCCCAGAACATCCAGGCGAAGCAGTTCCCGAGCAAGACCCAGCCGGGCGCGATCATCGTCTTCCAGCGCTCCGACGGCCACGCCCTGAGCGGCGCCGACCTGGCGAAGGCGACCGGCGTCCTCACCAAGCTGAACGGCGAGCTCGGCAAGACCTTCCAGTCGCTGCCGCCGTCGGCCGTCCAGCTGCAGCCGTCCAAGGACAAGATGGCGGCGCTGGGCGGGTTCGGCCTGGCCAAGAACGCCACCGGCTACGACACCCAGGCGACCAAGGACGCCAAGAGCCTCCGTGACGACGCCAAGCCGCTGCTGAAGGGCTCCGGCCTCACCATGCTGGTCGGTGGTCCCGCGGCCCAGCAGCTCGACAGCCAGAACTCGATGAGCACGACGATGGCGATCGTCGGCGGCGCCACGGTGCTGCTGATCATCGTCCTGCTCTCCCTGATCTTCCGCAGCGTGCTCATCACCATCATGCCCGTCGTGATCATCGGCATCGTGTCGGTCGTCGCCAACGGCGCCATCGGCTGGGCGGCCAAGACGTTCGACCTGAAGGCCGACTCCTCCTTGCAGGAGATCCTGATCGTGGTGCTCTTCGGCGTCGGCACCGACTACATCCTCTTCTTCCTCTTCCGGCACCGCGAGCGCCTGCGCCAGGGCGGCGACGTCACTTCGTCGGTGATCCATGCGCTGGAGCGCGCGGGCGAGGCGATCGCCTCCGCCGGTGGCGCGGTCATCGTTGCGTTCAGCACGCTGCTGCTGTCCTCGCTCGGCATCTTCAAGGCGATGGGCCCCGCGCTGGCGATCGCGGTCGCGGTCACGCTCGTCGCCGCGCTGACCCTGGTGCCCGCGGTTGCCACGATCCTCGGGAAGGCGCTCTTCTGGCCGTCGAAGGGCTGGAAGAAGGAGCCCACCGGCAACCGGTTCGCCGCCATCGGCAACGCCCTCGGCAGGCGCCCGGCCGTGTTCGCCGCCGGATCCGGAGCCGTCCTGGTCGTGCTGGCGGTCTTCGCCCTGGGCTTCCACGCAAGCTTCGACTTCAGCTCGAGCATGCCCAAGAACCTCGAGTCGTCGAAGGCGACCGCTGCCATCCAGCAGCACTTCGCGGCCGGCGCCAGCGAGCCGGCGACGGTCGTGCTGCAGGCGAACAGCGGCAAGCTCACCCAGGCAGAGGCCGACGGCTTCGCCGCCAAGTTCGTCGGCGTGCAGGGTGTCGACTCGGTGCAGCCGGCGGTCGATCCCGCCGTTGCAGCAAAGGCGACCGCCGCCGCCAAGGCAGGACACCCCCAGCTGCTGGAGCAGCTCAAGAAGCACCCCCACCTCGCCCAGCTCTCCGCCGACGGCACCACCGCCATCGTCAACGTGGTGCTCTCCGACGACCCGGGCTCCGACGCGGCGGCCGCCGCTGTGCGCGGCCCGATCCGCGACACCGCACACTCCGCGGCCGAGGCGGTCGGCGCGACGGCGTACGTCGGGGGGACCACCTCGGTGTTCGTCGACATCGACGCCGCCATGAAGCACGACTACAAGGTCGTCTTCCCGGTGGCGGCCGGGATCATCCTGATCATCTTGATGCTGCTGCTGCGCAGCCTCGTGGCGCCGTGGTACCTCCTCGCGTCGGTCGGCCTCGGCTTCGCCGCGACGCTGGGCGCGACCGTGCTGGTCATCCAGCACATCAAGGGCGACAGCGGGCTGATCTTCATGCTGCCGATCTACATCTACCTCTTCGTGGTCGCGCTCGGCACCGACTACAACATCTTGATGATCGCCCGACTACGCGAGGAGGCCCGCGAGGGTCGCGACCCACGGAGTGCTGCGGCCGAGGCCATCAAGCACGCCGGACCGACCATCGCGGCCGCGGGCCTGATCCTCGCCGGCACGTTCGCCTCGCTGATGCTCGGCGGCAACTCGCTGATCGTGTCGATGGGCTTCGCGCTCTCGTTCGGCATCTTCACCGCGGCGTTCATCATGGCGATGTTCTTCACCCCGTCGCTCACCGCGCTCATCGGGCACGCCGCGTGGTGGCCGGGCCACGGCGACGAGAAGAAGGAGCGCGAGCTCGCCCGCTGACCGAGCCTGATCAGGTGCGCCCCGGCCGTTCGGCCGGGGCGCACCTGCATCTCCGGTCCTCACGCACGGCGGCGGTAGACGCCGTCGTCGCGCAGGTCCGGGTCGAGGATCTGGTCGTCGCGGCCGTAGACCGGGGTCGGGCTGTGCACCGACGCGGAGGGGAAGCCGGCGCAGACGGGCTCGAACCCGGCAGCCACGGCCGTGTCGCCGAACCGGAAGTTGGCGTGGCGGATGACGAACAGGCCGCCCGGTCGCACGGTCCGGCACAGCCCCGCCACGGTGCGCTCGAAGTCCGCGAACCGGATCCGGTCGTCACACCGCCCAGGTGCGGTGTTCAGGTCGCCGTGGCGGAAGACGGCCAGCGCCAGCACGACGTCGTACGACGCCGCGGGCCGGCCCTCCGCGTCGCCGGCGCGCAGCACGTCGATGCGAGCCTGCGCTCCCGCCCTGCGCACGTTGCGGCGGGCGGCGCGCACCGCAGCAGGATTGATGTCGATGCCGGTGATGGAGGCGTCCGGGAAGTGCTCGTGCAGCGTGAGCAGCTCCTCGCCCGAGGAGCAGCCGAACGACAGCACCCGTGGCTCGGTCGCCCCGTCAGCCGCCAGCGCCGCCGCGACCGCCGCGAGCTCGTCGGGGTAGCGCTCCCGGGCGGTGGTCGTGAACGGCTGGAACAGGTTCCGCGGGCGCAGCGCCAGGGCGACGGCGGTACGCCGAGACTCCCCACCGGCGAGCAGCAGCCGCAGGACGACCCACCAGCGGAAGCCCGGCAGCCGCCTCAGCAGACTCCTCACGCCGGCGAGTCTCGCAGCCCGCTACCTCTTCCAGTGGACCGACGCGAGGATCGACTCGATCCACTTCGTCGCCGCGTCATTCTTCTTGGGCGTCTGGAAGGTGAGGTAGGTCCACTGGTGCCCCACGACGGTGCCCCACAGGTAGACATAGCCCTCCGGCTCCGGTCCCTGCGACACGATCACATAGCCGGCTCGACCGTCGACCACACGGTCGGCGAGCATCCTCGTCGTGCCGTTGGGCCAGTCACCCGCGGTGGCGTGGAGCGCGCTACGAGCCTGCCCGGCCAGACCGTTCTCCGCGACGTAGGCGCCACCGACGTGCACGGACCACAGACCTCCGTCGGCGAAGTACTCCGCCGAGCGACCGCCCTCGTCGAAGACCCATCCGCCGTGGGTGGGCAACCGGTAGGTCATCAGGTCGGTACCGATCTGCCGACCCGTCGCGGGCGCGACGCCCGGAGACCGGCCGGCGCCCACGCTCGAGGACCCGGCAGCCGTCGGAGTCGCGGTGGGCGAGGCAGAGTGGCCACCGCTCCCGCACGCCGCCACCAGCATGAGGCCAACCAGGAGTGTGCTCCACCGAAGGGCCCGAGATCCCATTTCCAGCTCTCCTACCAAGGTCGTCCGAGGTCGCCGTTTGGCATCCCGAAGGCAGGGGTATCAGGCTGAAGCCAGCACGGCACGACCTCCATCCAAGCAAACTCGGGACCAGGACGAGCACATGTCTGCCTCCACCAAGAACAACACCGGACCGAACGCCACGATGAACGGGACGACGGTCCTGAACAATCTGGCCACCTTCTTCGGCGGTGGCATCGTCACCATGGGAGAGCTCATGGTGATCGAGTCCGAGGTACACGACATCATCAAGTCGATCGACGATCACCTCAACGGCGTCAAGCCCGACCACTTCAAGACCCATGGGTACATCGCACCGACCTCGTTCGGCGGTGGCAGCTCGGCCCAGAACCTCGCCCTGCACCACAGCAGGGCGCACGCGGTCATGACCGACACCCTCAAGGGCGTCAAGGCGGACCTTCAGAACTTCCAGGATGCATGCCGCGACGCCAAGAAGTACCTCAACGATGCCGACCTGACCTCGGCAGGCGACCTCAACGCCGTACGCAACGCGGTCAGCTCGATCAGCACCGGAGCCCAGTCGAACCAGGGTGGCGCCGACTACACCGCCGCGCAATATCGCCACCGCGATGACGGCGCCGGCTCGGACAAGGGAGACGCCTGATGTCTGGAGAGAACTTGCACAAGTTGTCCGGGATGACCGCGGGCATGGACATCACCCAGGTCATGAAGTCCCAGCAGACGTGGGATGGGGGCGCGCAATCGCTGCAGGACATCCACAACTCGATCACCCACCTGAGCCCCAAGACCATCGCCGCCTTCGGCGACAGCCAGACCGGCAACGGCGCGAAGTCCGCCCTTGACCTGATTCGGCAGAAGCTGCACGCCCGCCACGTGCAGATGAAGGATGCGTCGGAGGCGCTGACGACCGTGATCACCGCGATGGGCAACGCGCAGAACACCCAGAGTGGTGCCGCGCCCGCACCCGGCGCCGCCCCGAAGTACAACTACTCCGGCGACCCGGCCAGCGCCGAGGGCGTGAAGTACCAGAAGCAGTTCAACCAGGCGACGACGAAGCACAACAGCGCGGTCTCGGCGTACAACAAGTCCGACACACAGGCGGGCCAGGTCGTCGGCAACGTCGACGCGACGTACGCCGCCGCAGCTGCTGTGTTCGCCAAGATCCACGGCGATCCGACCGTCCCCGGCACCGGTGGCAGCACGTCCGGGACCACGACGCCCGGCGCCGGTACGCCGCCCCGCGCCGTCGGCGTGACGCCGACGAGCCCGCCGAGGCACCACTCGACCTCGACGCCACCGCCGCCGCGCCCGCCCGCGGTCACCCCGATCGGCCCGACCGGCCACGGCAACCCGCCGCCCCCGGTCGAGCCTCCTCCGCCCGCTGTCGGCCCCGGAACCGGCGTTCCCCCGACCCCAGGTCCGGTGCCGGCGGGTCCCGGTGGCGGCGGCCCGAGCGGCGGACCGAGCGGCGGTCTGCTCTCGTCCCCGATGACGGCCGGCGGAGTCGCCGGAGCCGGGATCCTCGGCGGCGCCGGGCTGCGCGGGATGCTGGGCACCGTACGTCCTGCGAGCGTGTCCGTCCCGGGCGAGCCGACCGTGAACGCGCTCGGCGAGACCGAGCGCACCGGCGACACCGGCGTCCTCGGACGAGGCGCGGCCGGCCGTGCCATCCCCGGTCAGGCGACCAGCCGTGGCGGCTCGCGTGGCACCGCCGGCGCCGCGGGCGGCCGCCGCAAGCGCAGGGACAAGCGCGCCGTCGACGGCGACGGGTACGACGTCGAGGAGGACTGGACCGACGACGACGGCCAGTACCCCGGCGTCATCTCCTGACGACCCCGAACCATGACCAACCTGCTCACCGACATCCCGGGCCACCCAGCCGACTTCACCACCGCCGAGCACTACCTCCGCAAGAACCTCGCCGGTGGTGCGGGCACACTGGCGAACAACGTTCACTCCGAGAAGAGCCAGCTCAACGGGCTCTTCGAGGGGGACAGCGCCACGGCCTTCCGCGACCGGTCGAACAATCTCGTGAGTGCCGCTGACACCTACGAGACCGAGACCAAGTGGTCGGTGTGACCGAAACCCACATCGTGCGGCCCGGCGACAGCGCTCCGACCCCGGCGATCGAGAAGTGGAACGACCTGTGCCCACGGCACACGGCCGCGATGAAGCATTGGTGGAATGTCCTCGAGCAGACCGGCTCGTTCCTGAAGGGACAGTCGGCCAATCTGCTCGCCCTGACCAACGGCCTGCTCGTCGCCGGGTACACGGCCCGGATGCTCTCCTCGATGAGGTCGGAGCTGATGGACTCTGCCCAAGAGAAAGCGGCGAGAGCAACCCGCTTCCGTGAGTACGCCGCCGAATACTCCAAGCTGCTCGAGGAGGGAAAGATCCCTGGTGGCGCTGCCGGGCGCGAGGCCTACTACGGCCTGCTCGACTACGGCAGCGAGACCGCCAGGGATGCCGGAGTCGATGCCGCGGCCGCTGCGCATCCCACCCTACCTAAGGGCGTCGGTGCCGCCGGTGATCTCCTCGGGAACCTCGCGCTGGGTTACGGCATCTACGCGGACATCCGCGACGGTGAGTCCGTCCCGCAGGCGGTCACCTCGGAGAGTGGCGGCATGCTGGCCGGGATGCTGGCCGGCGGCGAGGCCGGCGGCGCGATCGGGAGCATGGGGTTCCCGGTGGTCGGCACCATCATCGGCGCCATCGTCGGCGGCCTAGTGGGCATCAGCACCAACATGCTCATCGACGACCTTTGGCCGCACCATGATCACAAGACGGTGGCGTTGTCCGGCGAGGAGGCAGCCCACCAGCAGGCTTCGATCGAGGGCCTGCTGTCGACGTACGGCAGCACCGCACCCCGCGAGCTGATCATGTCCCACGACGACATGAAGCGAGCCGAGGGCAAGCTGATGCTGGCAGGACAGACCTTCGACTCCGAGGGCCGACGCTCTCCCCACGGACAGTACGGCGATGCACAGTCTCTGGTCGAGCTGCTCATCGGTATCCACGAGGAGGCGGCCGCCGCACTCGCCGAGGAGCCGAGGCTCATCGGCGTCGCCGTCGGCATGTGCAGCGCCGACGGCCAGCGGACCGACGCGGACACCGCCTTCACCATGCTCTCGATGACGAAGACGACATGACCACCAACCCACGTCTGGCGCCCCTGCTCCTCACGGCGGTCGGTGCTTTCCTGGTCGTTGGGGTGGGCATCGTTCAGCGCACGCCACCTATCGTGTTGCCCGGAGTCACGCTGTTCCTCGCGGGCCTTCTCACGTGGCTGCGCCACGCCGGCTCGTCGTGGGCCGGCGTGCGCTGGCACAGGACTGACGACGGCGCTACAGGGCTCCTGCACCCCCTCACCTGTCGGATGTGGCCGATCTTTGCGCTCGCGCTGCTGTCGACGGGCGTCCAGCTGATCGTCGCCGGTCACGGTCCAGAGCGAGCCGGGGGCCTCGTCATGGCCCTCGCAGGGATGCTCCTGCTTCCCGATCTCGTCAGGACCGCACTCCGGCCGCCGGTCGTGACGCTGAGCTCCGAAGGGATCGCCGCCCGCAGCAGAACTGACCGGTGGTCGGTCCCGTGGTCCGAGGTCCGATCCGTGACACTGGTGCCGTTGCTCGGGACGCCGGGTGTCGCGGTCGAGACCAGCGGGGATGCGACGGTACGCCGCACCTGGCTCCTACTCCCTCTCGGGTCGCGGTCACGCGCCAGCCGGGTCATCATCCCGGCCGCGCTCGCCGACGGACCGGGAGCGATCGCCGCCGCTCTGGAGTCGGTCGCGAGCGCGCCCGCCCCTGTCCGGCCCGCCCTCCTCAGCGACGTCGCCACCGATCTGGCAGCCGACCCGATCGGACGCACGACGATCTGACAACTTCTTCGGAAATCGCGTGATGTTCGGTGATCCCGCGCGTCTGGATGGGTGAAACCTCTCGGGATCACAAGGAGAAATCATGTCGAACCAGATGTCCGTGAAGCACCGCGCGACCGAGCCGATCGCCGCCGTCGAGCGCGTCGAGACCGCCGGCAGCCACCGCGGTGGCCGCAGCACCGACCTCCCCATCGCCGCCGCACTGGGCCTGATCCTGCTGGTCGTGGCCGCGATCCTCGCCGTCCGGCACTGACGATGAAGATCTCGTTGTCGTCGCTGGCCGCGGCCCTGATCACCATCGTGGTCGAGCCGCTGCGCCGCCAACGGCACTAGGGCATGTCTCCTTATCCGGCGGCGTAGCGAGCGGGCTTTCGCGCCGATCTGGCGAGGCGGGGACGCGAAGGCATGCTGGATCGCACGTCGAGCGGCCCCAACGCAGCGAGATCGGAT
>Ga0123353_10000325_pt1 | contig 59044 bp, 35 predicted proteins | sample TergutLab28metaG_3_FD_92763 | JGI IMG/M metagenome (GOLD analysis project Ga0123353, IMG submission 92763) | Labiotermes labralis P3 segment gut microbial communities from Petit-Saut dam, French Guiana - Lab288 P3 | ecosystem: Host-associated > Arthropoda: Insects > Digestive system > Gut ... | reverse complement strand
TCACGTGGACAAGCTTCTTAATTACATCAGATATTGGCAATCCTCAGGCGAAAGCATAAAAACATCAATTCGTACCAAAACAAGAATGGAGCAGCTTACAAAAGAAGGTTTATTTATTGGCGGAACAGCACCGTTTGGTTATCAGTTATGTAAAATCGGGCGTATGAATAAACGTGGTTTTGAAGTTCACGATATACTAATCAACTATACCGAAGCCGCTATAGTAAAGTTGATATATGAGTTATATTGCAATGGAAAGATGGGAACGTTCAGAATTGCTCAGCACCTTACCACGCAAGGTTTTTTTACAAGGAACGGGATACCATGGAGTAGTGCTACTATCTCTAATATGTTAAAAAATCCTGTTTATACAGGTATTCGTAAGTTCGGGAGTACTCAATCAGATATTCTCCCCCACTTGCAGATTATAGATACCGATATCTTTAGGCTTGCACAAAGACAAGTTGAAAAAAATAAGCTCATCAAACCGCGACCCCCTCGCTCTGTGCATGCACCCACTACTCTCTTTGCTGATGTTCTTTATTGTATGCAATGCGAGAAAAGAATGACTGTTACCCGAAACATTAAAGTCCAGTATAATAAAAACGGCAGTAAATCGACTTATATACGTATCAATTATATATGTATAAATAAAAGCCATATTGACATTTGTAGCGGGCAGAAGAGTTTTTCGGTTAGAAAATTTGATGCGTTATTTTCAGAGATTATGCATAGTTATCTATTTCCTCTTAATAAGAATCATCTATCCGTGCTTAATATAGACAGTGATATGTACAACGAAATCGAGGATTTGAAGAATCTTTTAGTCCACGAAAAAAAGACTTTAGATGTCTTAAAGAGAGAGGCCGTTGAGGCGATACTCGGAGCCAGTGCTTTTCTTCCGGTGTTAGTTACCGACCTTATACAGGATTCAAAGAACAAAATACTTGGTTATGAAGGAAGAATTCTATGCCTAAGTGACACTATGCGAGCCCAAAAAGCAAAATTAGGCAGGCTTCACGAAGTTCGCAAACAGCTAAACTCAAACAATAATCTAACCTTTGCTTCTTTGCCTCTTGGCTCAAAGCAGGAAATAATCGAACAACTTGTTGAACGTATTCACATTGCTCGCGGATATAAATACCGGATCGAATGGACTTTTGGCGGACATCTGGATGGTATAATGGATATTTAGTGAGTCCTACCTTCGTCAATATGTACAAAAAAACGGGGGTGTCAGTCAAGCGCAGGGCGAATTGTGCAGACCCCAAAGATTGTATAACTCCACCAAAATTGCATAATAAAATTGTCAAAGATGACAAGTTAAATGTTATAAGCGGGGGTATAGTTCGGTCGGGGTAAGCAAGATTTTCGTAAGAATTTCTGACATTTCGGCAAAATGAACAAGCCCCGCAATCGTAGTGATTGCAAGGCTTTGCGGTGCTTGGTGGAGATAAGCGGGATCGAACCGCTGACCTCTTGACTGCCAGTCAAGCGCTCTCCCAGCTGAGCTATACCCCCATATGGTTCGCTAATTCTAGCAAACGTGTTAAATTTTGTCAATGCAATTTTCGGTGGACAGGGGGACGGTTCATCTGTCTTTTGTGTTATTTACTGAAAGCGTGTAAACCTATCCATATAACATCAACTTGCGTTACAGGTCTTGTATTGAAAAAAACATAGCTTCTGCCAAGTACATTTGAGCCGCCTAATGCTCTATCCACTGCTGCAACGTCAGAAGAAGACGGGTTTCCTCTATCTGTCCAAATGAGGTCTTTAACTGTGAACTGGACTCCCCATTTATCGTCGAATATGACCTCTTCAACCGTATTCGCATGACTCCACCGGGATGAAACCATTCTGTTTAAAACAACCTCTGCAACAGCTTGTTTACCATCCGCACTCTCATTAGGTGCTTCAAGCCTGACCAAGCGTGCAAGCATTTCACGGCAATTACTTGAAATTGAAGGATAATTGTTGTTTACACTTGCGGACGAGCTGCCGGAATTGCTCCCCGTATTATTGTTTGAACCGGAATCACTCCCGCTTGCGTTATTGCTTGAGCCGGAATCGCTCCCGCTTGCATTATTATTCGAACCGGAATCACTTCCGCTTGTATTATTGCTGTTCGAGCCGGTTCTGCTTCCCGCGTTTGATGATGACGATGAGGTGTTGCGTCTGCTTGCAGCGGCAGCGACGGCGGCTGCAGCGGCAGCGGCTGCTGCTATATCCCTTTGCTTAATGCGTTCTTCTATGGCAGCAAGTTCAATTTCATACACGTCAATCAGTTCTTCAATATGTTCACTTATCAAGAGAAGAAAATCATCACCAACTAATCCGTCACTCTCGATAAGCAGCTTTATCAGTTCGAGTGCTTCGATTTGTGTCTTTACCGTGACATCGTCATATTCGTCTTCTCTATCCAAATCTACTATTTCATTTATAAGCGAAAAGTAGTGTTCTTCAAACCACATTCTTTGTAATGAAAGCTCTGTTTCAAACCTCTGAATAATGTTACCCGCCTCAATTGCCGTTGCCCGGTCTGCATCTGCAAAGCCTTCAATGAGTGTGTTTATCATGTCATATAATCCGGCAACCCTCTCTCGGTCAACAATACTCTCTTCTTCAACTAGGTTAATTACTGTTGCTAATTCATCTATCCGCATTTCATTTGCGCCAAGCCTAAGCGCAATAAAATCATCATCGGCAAACATTTCATATGTATTTATAAGCTCTGTATAAATCTCTGCTTTATATAATCTTTCATCAAATGAATCAATATCATCTGAGTAAATATCCTCAATCAACAATTCGTCACTTATAGATTCTTCAGCCAAAATATCCTCAATCGGAATATCTTCACCTATGGATTCTTCAGTTAAAATATCTTCAAACAAAAAATCCTCAATCGGTATATCATCACTAAAGAAATTTTCACTTAACCTGTCAATCTCTTCCGAAATAACCAGCAGGTATTGCTCAACCTCGTAGATATCTCCCCCAGCCTTCTGCGCGATTTCAGATATCATACTTACATAATTTTCATAAAACCAATCAACTATTTGACTCCGGACAACGTTAAGTTCCGAATCTATTCTATCAAACTGTATGTCATGATCGCTGATCTGCGTTTGGAAATCCGCTAACGCTTCGAGCAAGCTGATTTTATGACTTCGATCACTCTCATCGGCAGATACAAACTCATTAAGCTTTTCGTCAATTACAAGAAGCACCTCATCTGTACGATACTCCATAATCTGTTTAGGAGATTCGGCAGTTAGAGAAGTAGATGCAGCAACCACACCAATAAGTATAATCAGTATAATTACACGATACAGATGTTTAATTAACTCTTTTGATTTCATGACAATTTTCCCATGGAATACTATATCTTAGATAGATTTTATCTGTGATAAACGTCTTGTCTTCGATAAATTTGTAACAATTTGTATCCTATTGTAACATATTGATTTACATAATGCAACCCTTTCTGTCAGGACAAGGGGAAGACAAGGGGACGGTTCATCTGTCCTGCTCTTTTCTCATAGCTTTTTGGGCGGCAATCCGTAAATACTTCACGGGTTCTTCCATGCTCTCTTTAATTGTTATCCCTTCGCTTGTTTCAAATACTGTTATGCCTTTTTCTTTTAATATCGCAGGGTCACAGTCACAGACTCCGCAAATCACTGTAACCGGAACATTTCCGGACTCACGCAAAATACCCGAGAGAACTTTTCCCTGAAAGCTTTGCGAGTCGAGTTTCCCTTCTCCTGTAATGAGTAAATCTGCGTCTTTTACATGCAATCGGAAATCATATAGCTCCAGTATTGTGTCAATTCCGCTTTTTAGTGTTGCGTTGAGAAATGCCATGCAACCCGCACCTAAACCGCCTGCGGCACCTGCACCCGGTATACAGGACAGAGGGACAGGTACACTGTCTTCAGAGCCTCGTTGCGAGGCTTTTCCCCGCGTCTTATCGTCAAAGCTCCTGCCAAACGTCTTTTGCAAAACTGCTCCGTAATGCCTTAAACCATCGTCTAATATACGCACCTGTTCGGGATTAGCACCCTTTTGCGGACCATACACATATGCTGCACCACGCTCCCCGTAAAGAGGATTATCAACATCGCACATGACCGTAAATACGCTTTCCGAAACTCTTTTATCAATCCCGCTCATATCAATAAAATCAATGTTACAAAGTGTTTCTCCACATGGCGTGAAGCAAGAGGACAGTTCTGTTCCGAAGACAGATGAACCGTCCCCCTGTCCTGCGAAGACAGATGAACCGTCCCCCTGTCCCACCGTTCTCCCAAAAAACTTGACCCCCAGCGCAGCCGCCATTCCGCAGCCGCCGTCCGTGGTTGCGCTGCCCCCTATGCACAAAGTGAACGCTCTTACACCTTCGTCCAGCGCCGCTAAAACCAATTCCCCAAACCCGCGTGTATCGGAAGTCATCGGATTAAGCTTTAATTGCCTTGTGATACCGCTGCTTTGCGCCATTTCAATAATTGCAGTGCCATTATCTGCTATCCCGAAAGTAGCATCGATTTGCCTGAAATCCGGAGAGAGAACTGTTGCTGACATTACCCTGCCGCCTGTGGCAGAAAGGACAGCATCAACACTACCCTCTCCCCCGTCGGCAATCGGCATCTTAATAATCTCACAATCGGGAAATGCCTTCCGAACCTCATCCGCGATAATATCAGCCGCCTCTCTCGCTGTAAGCGCACCTTTAAAACTATCGGGGGCAATTATCACTTTAGATAAATTCATGTTTTTCCTCGCTAGCGAGGCTTTGCGCCCAACATCTTTACCAGCCTCTTCGCTATAGCGTTTGCACAGTTCTCAATCTCCTCCGACTTCAGAGTCTTACTCAACGACCCAATCACCAACCTCAAAGTAACCGACTTTTTCCCTTCCGGTATCTGACGTCCCGTGTATTCTTCCACAAATGAAACACTTTGCAAAACAGAATCCGGACCCATTTTCGCGGTTGCCGCCTCGTAAATTTTCTCCCATGTGATTTCAGAATCGAACAGGAAGGATACATCATAATCTGTCATCGGGTACTCGGGAATGTGAGTAAATGAATTTGTTCTGGACGCAAGTGGCTTTAATGAATCAATGTCGATCTCAAAAAGCATAACAGCGGCGTTCTTTATGCCACAGTCCAATGCTGCTTTTTTTGAGAGTAGCGCAAGGTTGCCGATTTTTCTTAAAGACAGATGAACCGTCCCCTTGTCTTGACACAGATGAACCGTCCCCCTGTCTTCTTCAAAAATATTCAGCCACACAACATCATCCGCCCAGACCGGCTTTTCAGCATTCCCGAAACTAAGCGGCTCCATGTGGACAAAACGCGAAAGCGACTCCAAAACACCCTTAGCTTTTCTAAACAAAATCGTCAAATCATCTTGACTTCCCGCAAATGCACCCGCAACATTTCTGCGTTGAAGGGGTAACTTCTCACGACTGTCATACGGTGCAGTGAAATCCTTGTCAAAAATAACTTGCGCGGACTCAAATATCGAAAACTCATCGAAGTATCGAAGATTATCAGCCACCGCCTTACATAGATTCGGCAGTAACGAATTACGTACAAAACGCTCATCCGGTGATGGCGGCGCGGAAAGCTCAAGCATCCCGTCACTGCTTGTCAGTATAGCCTTGATATAATCGTCACCGACCCACGGATATGTATAAATCTCGGTCATACCGCATCGAAACGCCAGATACTCCCTGATTTTCCTGTCAATATCGATAAACGGCTGATTTACCGGTCCTTCAAACTCCGATATTATCGTCTTCGGTTCAAAATTCTCCAAACCGTGAATACGCGCGACCTCCTCCACGATATCATCGGGAATCGAAACATCACCCGTAGAACGCCATGTCGGAGCTGTTATATGCATATTATCCGCATCAAAAGTAATATCGAATCCGAGACGGCTCAGCAAACCGGTGATTCTCTCGTTTGAAAGGCGTTTACCGAGGCGTTTTTCGAGCCAATCGAGCGAAACGTCAATCTCTTTTCGTACTAACGGCGACGGATAATTATCATGAAATCCTGTCACAATCATATCTGGGAACAAGTCTGCAAACAACTGCATTGCAATGGCAAACGCAAGGTCAACTCTTTCAGGGTCGATGCCTTTTTCAAATCTTGTCGCAGACTCTGTGCGCACCTCATGGCGCATCGCAGTCCGCCTGACACTAAGAGCATCAAAGTTTGCAATCTCAAGAATGACCTTATTCGTTTCGGGCAATATCGAATCCTTCGCACCACCCATTACCCCTGCAAGCGCAACCGCTTCTTCCTCATCTGCAATCACCAGATCCTCGGTCGACAAATTAAGCTCCTTACCGTTTAGAAGCAGCAATTTTTCACTGTCACCCGCACGGCATATAGAGATATGACCCTTTATCAAGTCCGAATCGAACGCATGTGTCGGCTGCCCGGTTGCAAGCATAACGTAGTTTGTTACATCAACAATCGCGTTTATCGGACGCATTCCTACACGCCAGATACGGCTTTGCATCCAGAAAGGCGCAGGCTTAACAGACAAACCCTCAATATCGACACCAAGATACCTTGGACAACGTTGAGAATCATCAATAACTATTTTAAAATCATCTTTGCTATTTGATGAATGCGAAGGATGCGGCAAATACGGAGTAACTTCTTTGAGCGGCAGGTCGTATATGGCTGCGATTTCTCTTGCGATACCATAGTGACCCCAGAGATCGGGGCGGTTCGTTAGCGACTTGTTGTCGATTTCCAGAATTACATCATCCAAACCAAGTGCTGCCGCAAGGTTTTTACCCACTTCGGCTTCAAAATCGGATAGATCGATGATTGAATCCTCATCTTCGAGCGGGAAAAGCTCCTCCAAACCAATCTCGGTAGACGCACATATCATTCCGTAACTCTCGACACCACGGACTTTTGCTTTCTTAAGCTCAATTAAATCGCCCTCGCCATGCCATTTAATCATAGCACCGGGACGCGCCACAGCAACCTTCATCCCCTGCACCACATTGCTGCCGCCGCAAACTATTTCCTTTAAATCGCCATCACCAACATCAACCATGCAGATAATAAGCTTATCAGCATTCGGATGCGGAAGGATCTCCTTAACAAACCCTACAACCATCTTTTCAAAGCTATTTCTAAGCTCCACCATACCCTCAACCTCGACCGTCGACATCGTAAGGTCATACGCAAGTTTAGAAAGCGTTAAATCCCCGGGTAAGTCTATGTAATCCTTTATCCAGCTTAATGATAACTTCATTTATTCTCAAACCTTTCAACTTTCAATTTTCCATTTGTTTAATTTTACTTAAACTGCTGCAAAAACCGCAAATCCGCACTTCTAAACAACCTCACATCATCAATACCGTAGCGCATCATAACGAGTCTGTCCAAACCGATGTTCACGTAAAAACCCGTATACTCCATCGGGTCAAGACCGGCAGCGCGCAAAACATTGGGATGCGGCGTGCCGCCGGGCATTATTTCAATCCAGCCCACGTACTTGCACACACTGCAGCCTTTACCGCCGCAAACCAGACAACCCATGTCTATCTCAAAACCCGGTTCAACAAACGGAAAGAAGCCAACGCGCATTCTTACAGGCACATCACGCCCGAAAACCTTGGACAATACGCTTTTAATCATCACTTTACCCGAGGAAAAAGTGAAATCGCGGTCAACAATAAGAGCCTCATATTGGAAAAACGCCCTTTCATGCCTCGCATCCGTCGCCTCACTGCGATATGCTCTGCCGGGATAAACAAAGCGGTACGGAGGTTTATGCGTTTGAAGATAGCGTACGCTTGCTCCCGTCAGATGCGGACGCAGACACAATCTCTCGCCGCCTAAGCCTTTGTCATGCCCTGCAATCCAATATGTATCCATACTTTCGCGTGCAGGGTGGTCAGGCGGGAAATTCAAGTTATCAAATGCATACAACTCGCTGGTAACATCTGATTCTTCAAAAATCTCAAACCCCATAGAACGAAAAGTATCATTCAGGTCGTAACACATCTGTGTAATCGGATGCAGCGCACCGCCCAACGGCATTATACCGGGAACTGTCAGGTCAAAATCAGGCGATATTTCAGAAGCCTTGAGGTTTATTTCCTCACGGCGAGTTTCAATAAGCTCGGTAAATCGTCCTTTTATCTCATTGGCAGCACGTCCGATTTCGGCACGCATCGAGCCATCCAGCTTTGGAATTTCCTTTAAAATATCCGCAAGATCCCCCTGCTTTCCAAGCAGCAACGACTTAACATCCTGCAACTTAGCAAGAGTCTCAGAACTGCGGATTTTCTCTTCTCCGGTTTGGAGAATCGCATCTAGTTTCTCTCTCATCTTTTCCCTCCGGTTGTTTTACCTGTTAACATACAATGAAATTTCGCAAAGTGTATCATATATGCCTTGATTTTGCAATATGAACAGTATATTATTAAGGTGAGAGGAAAGTTGAAAATGAAATTAGTGACCGCCGAACAAATACGTGAGATAGATAGAGTTGCCATTGAAGAGTTTGGCATACCGGGGTCGAAGCTCATGTCAAATGCCGCAGAAAATCTTGCAAAAGCCGCAATGGCACATATACCTCCCGGCGGCAATGCCGTTGTGTTTTGCGGTACCGGCAATAATGGCGGAGACGGTATCGGCGCAGCTGCATATTTGCTATCCAAAGGGATAACTGTTTGTGTATTTATAATCGGCGATATGGACAATCTGTCACCATATTCACTGGATATGGAAGAACGCCTCGAATCAGAAGGGGGTTCTCTCGAGCCGTTTTTGCTGTCATATGACCTCGATAATCGTCTCGACAATTGCAACGTAATCATTGACGCCATACTCGGAGTCGGTCTAAACTCTGATTTAACAGGCGATGCGCTCAGTGCTGTCAGCGTCATAAACAGCTCCCGCGCATTCGTAATATCTGCCGATATACCAACCGGAGTTCATGCAGATACAGGCGCGGTGCTTGGAGATGCTGTTAAAGCAAATCTTACAATAACATTTTCACTCGCAAAGCCCGGACATTTTGTTGAACCGGGATGCATTTACACCGGGATTCTCCGTGTTTGCGACATCGGTATTCCGCACGATGCTTTAAGCAGAGTAGTATCTCATATATACGCAGCGGTTTCGTATGATATACACTTACCGCAAAGGCGTCCCGATACACATAAAGGTGATTACGGGCGAGTGTTAGTCATAGCAGGAAGCGTCGGATACACCGGTGCACCCGCTCTTGCAGCGCGTGCAACTACAAAAATGGGCGCAGGTCTTGTGTCTGTAGGCGTTCCGAAGTCAATTTACGATATCCTCGCAATCAAGCTGGACGAAGAAATGCCGTTTCCGCTTCCCGATGATAAAAACGGCAAGTTAACTGCAAATGCCGCAAGTGAGATTCTGAGACGGACAAAACTAAGCGATGTATGCTTAATCGGACCCGGGCTCGGCACTTCGGATGAACTGTCCGAGCTTGTTCAGTCGCTTGTTCGTATCTCTACCACTCCGATAGTTCTTGATGCTGACGGTCTTAATGCTATAGCCGGAAATGTCGGTATTTTAAGTAATGCCACATGCCCGTTGATTCTGACACCGCATCCCGGCGAGTTTGAGCGTCTTGGCGGCAATCTCAACAACGGAACTACCATCACTGCAGATATCCCCGACGAAGACTCGTCTATTTTCGATACGGCAGATATATCTCCGTATGACGGAAACATGTCCGGCGACTTTGATTACGATGATGATTACGGCGATTTTTATGATGATGATATTTTCGATGACCATACCTACGATGAAATTATGCTCGGTAAGAGCCATATTATTAAAGGATCTCATGATGCCAAACCGCGCAGAGTCAAAAGCTCTCCTTCCGACAGGCTTCGCGCAGCAAGAGAGTTTGCATCAAAACACGGCTGCATACTTGTCCTCAAAGGCCACAGAACAATTATGGCACTGCCGAACGGAGTAACATATGTAAATACAACAGGTGGTCCGGCTCTAGCAAAAGGCGGCTCCGGCGACGTCCTCGCAGGCATGATCGCCTCCCTGATCGCACAAAAACTCCCAATCATACATGCAGTCGCTGCAGCAGTCTACATACACGGCCTCGCCGGAGACCTATGCGCCAAAGAATTCGGCGAATACTGCGTAAGAGCAAACGACCTAATCGACATGCTGCCAAAAGCAATAAGGGAAGTCGGAAAATAGGGGAATGAGTAATGATTCACTTGACATAGGTATACGTTACATCAAAGGTGTTGGTGAAACACGGGAAAAACTGATGATAAAGCTCGGCATACGGACGCTCCGTGACCTTGTCGGGTATTTTCCGCGTGCTTATGAGGATAGAACAGTTATCAAGGATATCGGCAGCCTAATCATCGGTGAATCTGTTTGCGTCCGTGCAATGGCGGCAGACACACCAAGACTTTCGCATATCCGCAAGGGGTTAGACCTCGTAAAACTCCGCGCCGTGGATGAACACGGCTCGCTGGAAATAACATTCTATAACCAACCATTTGTCAAGGATGCAATTAAAAAAGGCGATACATACATTTTCTACGGAAAAATCTCCGGCTCGCTCCTAAGACCGGAAATGTCAAACCCCGTGTTCGAGAAAGAGTTGTCCCTCACCCACACCGGGCGCATAATCCCCATCTACCCCCTCACTGCAGGACTCTCCCAAAAAATGCTGATGAACGCAGTCCGCAGTGGTCTCGATAAATGCGCGGATGAACTGCCTGACGTTCTTCCCGACAACATTGTCCGGCAGTATGAGTTGTGCAGAGCAAGGTATGCATACGAGAACATCCACTTCCCTGCTGATATGAAGGAACTTGACATAGCACGCAGGCGGCTCATTTTCGAAGAGCTTTTTGTGCTGGTCACCGCAATGAAGCTCTTGCGTGAAAAACGAGTGGATAAAACGGGCAGAAGTCTTACAATCCCTGATTTTGACGAGTTTTACGCGATGTTTCCGTTTGAGCCGACGGGTGCGCAAAAGCGTGCAATAACCGAAGCATCGCAAGACATGGCGTCAAGCAGACCGATGAACAGGCTGATTCAAGGCGATGTCGGTTCAGGCAAAACACTTATAGCTGCGGCATGCTGCTGGATGACATGGCGTTCAGACTCACAGTCTGCATTTATGGCTCCAACAGAGATTCTTGCCAGGCAGCACTACAACTCCTTATCCGGGTTACTGGAGCCGCTCGGAATGAGAGTAGGACTGTTGACCGGGAGCATGACCGCAAAAGGTAAACGCGAGACATACGAAAGATTAAACCTGGGTGAGATAGACTTAATCATTGGTACACACGCTCTAATTTCGGAATCAGTAGGCTTCAAAGACTTAGCACTGGTTATAACAGACGAGCAGCACAGATTTGGCGTTAATCAGCGGTCAATGCTAACGGAAAAAGGCGACAGCCCGCACGTTTTGGTCATGTCAGCTACACCGATTCCGCGCACGCTTGCACTTATTATCTATGGTGACCTGGACGTTTCCATAGTCGATGAAATGCCTCCCGGCCGGCAAAAAATCCAAACCCATGTGGTTGATGAAAATTACCGCAAGAGAGTTTATGATTTTATAAGAAAGCTTGTTGGCGAAGGCCGTCAGGTCTATGTTATCTGTCCAATGGTGGAAGAAGATGACACATTTAAATCCGTAAAAGAATACTATGAAACTCTAAGCACCAAAATATTTCCCGACCTTCGTGTCGAACTGGTTCACGGAAAAATGCCCTCAAAGAAAAAAGATGCTGCAATGTCAGCGTTTGCTGACGGCGAAGCAGATATCCTCGTGGCAACAACAGTGGTCGAAGTCGGCGTTGACGTACACAACGCTGCGTTAATAATCATAGAAAATGCCGACAGATTCGGTCTCTCGCAGCTCCACCAACTGCGCGGACGCGTCGGCAGAGGCGAACACGAGTCACATTGCATTTTGTTCCAAACCGGGGTTGATGTTGTCAAGAGAACCGTCCCCCTGACACACAAGACAGATGAACCGTCCCCCTGTCTTGCTCGCCTCAACGTCATGAAATCGACAAATGACGGCTTCAAAATCGCGGAAGAAGACCTTCGCCTGCGCGGGCCGGGCGACTTTTTCGGGTCGCGGCAGCACGGACTGCCGGAAATGCACATTGCCAACTTCGCAACAGATATGCTTGTACTGAACCAGGCGCAAAACGCAGCAGAAAACCTGCTGCGGGAAGACCCTGAGCTGTCTTCCCCCAAAAACAGGAAACTTTTAGAGCAAATAGGGCGTCTATTTGAAATTAATGCTGATAAAATGAATTGATATATACATTAATAAAAAGAATTGATATTTTGAACAAAATGTGATAAGATACGCAACGGATTATGGTTTTTTCGACGGGGGTAAATATTAATGCGAATAAAGATTAATACGCAAAGAATGAAGCGCACTATAAGCATCGTTCTTTTGTTGTTGTTCATGATGTCATTTTCAATCGGTGACACCACCCCGGCGATGGCAGCAGGCGGCGTCGCCAGCCTGCACATGAACGGCGGCACAGGATACATTTTCGACTTCGTATTTCAATTAACCAGCGGCGCACCAAATCAGACGATTACTATACCCGGAAACAGCACTGTTCCGGCGATATACTCCCCAAGCGGAAGCTCACTGGCAATTAACGACCAGCTTATTTATGTTGTGGTTAAAGACTCAACCGGAGCTCCGATTGGGATAATACTCCCCAGCGCAATAGGACACAGAAGCGACACAAACGCTGTGTTGCAAGCGGACGGTTCGATGGGTGCAAACGGACAAATGGTTGGAAACACAGGTACAATCAATTTCTGGTTTAACGGCTTTTCAGCCGGCGGAACACAGCCGGGCACATCTTATATAATGGCAAATAAAGTATGGCTGAACGCAGACGGAACGACGTTTACAGGCACACCTCCGGCGCTTAGCTTTACATTAACCGGAACAACTACTGTCGGATCGATTAATGTAGGGAGTATCCCAATGCTTTCGGACGTTCCGGTGCTGGTTCTTGACGGCAATTATACAATAACCGAACCAAACATATCGGGATTCCGGCTTGTCAGCATCACATCAAGCACTATGCAGACAAATTTGCCCGGTCGCTCTGCCTCTGCTACAACAAACAGCACAATAAATGCAAACTACTCTGCAACATTTACAAACCAGGCTATTCCAATCAGTACCAATATATATCTTGACGGAGCAAAGATGGGTAATAATATACCGGCGGGAATAACATCTGTGCCTGCGGATATTTTTAGCTTTACAGCTACAGATAAGGCAACAGGGGTGATTGTTGCTACCGGAACTAACACCATATCCGGATCAATTTATTCGGGAACTACCACAATGGGTATAAATTTTACTCCCATTGAATACACCGCTGCAGACGTTGGTCAACATACATTGATTATTCAGGAAGTCGGCACAATTGACCCTTCATGGGTCATCGATATCACAACCCAAGTTGAAGTAACGGTAAATGTTTCATTAAGCGGAAACAATGTTGTGGCAAATTGGACATCTCTTGCTCCTATCCTATTTCACAATTATAACAATGCCAGAGGTTCTTTTATACCGGGTGGAAGTGGCGAGATTACAAAAGAAGCTGCCGGCGGGTCAATAGAAGACGATCAATTCACATTCGCTGTGTTAGATAGTGCAGGTAACGTTGTGTCCACCGGACTCAGCACCGCCACAGCTGATGGTACTTATTCTCCTATTGACTTTACACCAATAACTTACAACAATATAGGTACTTATACCTATACTGTTGTCGAAACAAGTCCTAATGTCAACGGGTGGAGATTAATGAATCCCGGTCCATATAACATGACTGTTGTAGTTTCAGGCGACCCGTCACCCGCAGACACACCCTTGACCGTTGCAGTCACATACTCACCGAACCCGATCAGATTTATAAACGTATATGAAGCAACCGGTTTCCTATCCCTGTCCGCGCAAAAAACCGCCGTCAACGGCACATTACGCGCCAACCAATTTCAATTCGCCGTTGTGGACCAAAACGGTAATACAATCACCACAGGAACCAACGATGCAAACGGGAACATTAATTTCGGCACAATAGAATACACCAGCTACACCCCCGGCGATGTCGGCTTCCACCGCTACTCCATTATAGAAACAAGCACATCCGCAGGCGGCTGGACAACAAGCTCCGTTACCTATCCTCTCCTTGTCTCCGTGATCGATAACGGCAACGGCAGAATGACCGTAACACCATTCAATATACTAAGATCGGCCCCTATCTTCACAAACGTATACGGCTCAACCGGCTCTGTTGTCCTTAACGCCACTAAACAGCAAAATGGCGGACTGCCGCTTATTACCGGTCAGTTTGAATTTGCCGTACAGGATGAGTTCGGATTAACAGTGGCTACAGGGGTCAACAATGCAGCCGGAGTTATTACATTTACACCAATAAATTACACCAACGCAGACGTCGGTGTGCATAATTATACAATACTCGAAACCAGCCAGGGCGGCGGAGGCTGGACACCCAGCTCCGTTGTATACAATGTTTCGGTCGGGGTTGTCGATAACGGTGACGGCACTATTACCGCAACACCCACATATCCCACCGGCGGCGTTGTGTTTATCAACACGTATAACTCATTCGGCTCAATCGCTCTGTCCGGCAACAAAGCAGCGACAGGCAGCCCTCTCACGGCCAATACATTCACCTTTGCTGTTATGGATGAAAACGGCATTGTCGTATCGACAGGTACCAACGATGCTGCAGGTAATATCCTCTTTTCCGCTATTCCATACACAGATAACGATGTGGGAGTGCACAATTACACAATTGTTGAAAAAAATGCCGGGGCAATCAACTGGCAAATAGACGGCACTGTTTTTAACGTATCAATTAATGTTATCGACAACGGCAACGGCACATTCAGTATAGTGCCAACCTACCCCCCGGGCGGCGTCACATTTACCAACACCTTCATATCACCGCCCGCCGGCAGTTTAACGATAGCAAAAACATTCAACGGTTTACCTTCCGGTCTTAACGCCTTCAATCAAACCCTCATTTCACCGATTACATTCCTTGTTGTCGGTCAAAACAGTGCAAACGCCCAAATATACAGACAAACAATACCATTCAACAGGACGAATTTCACATATAATCAAATTACACAATCATTTGAGTGTACTCTCGGGAATCTGCCGCTCGGTACATATAGTGTGTTTGAAAGCGGCGGACACATATCCGGTTATGAGCTAAGCCTCAACGTCCCGCAACCATCGGTATCACTGGTAACATCAGGCGTGAAATTCAACATTGCCAACAACTATACGCAATCTCCTGTTGCGGTAACGCCCGTGCAGCATCCGGCACTTACGGTCAACAAGGTTTTTCACGGCTTGACCCCTGCCGAAAGACCGGCTGATTTCCGAATCAATATTACCGGACCCGGTGGATTTAGCCAATCCTTGAACTTGAACCAAGCTATATCGGGAAGCAGCGGTACCTTCACAAATCTGACAGCCGGGACTTACACTATCAATGAAGTTAACAATAGTATTTCCGGGTACAGGCTGTCTATTTCAGTTAATAACAAACCCGTGACACTACCGTTTACCGTCGAAGTAACAAGCGGTTATATTATGGTTACTATAGATAATTACTATAGGGCACCGACACCGGCACCGGCCCCGCCAACAGGTATCAACTTCAATATTGTTATCCCGATAGTCTTAATCACACTCGCTGCCGCCTGCATTGTCGGAGCAGAGATTTTCCGCAGACACAAAAAGAAAAAGAAGTAACTTTTCCTTTTAATTTGCATCAAATCTTGATATACTCCCTTTAGCGTTTTCGACCGGTGTTTAAATCTGATACCGGCATAAGAAGTAGAGGGGGGTGAATAAATGTCCGCAAGAGTACCGGCTTACAAGCGGGTTTTATTAAAAATAAGCGGCGAAGCGCTTGCAGGAGACAAAAAAACAGGGTTTGACTTCGATGTTTTACGCAGTGTTTGCGAGGCAATCAAAGAGTGCGTAACTCTTGGCGTGGAAATGGGTATTGTTGTCGGAGGCGGCAACTTTTGGCGCGGCGTTAAAGATGGTGAAGGTAAAATCGAACGAACACGCGCCGACCACATGGGTATGATGGCAACCGTCATGAATTGCCTGGCAATAGCCGACATGCTCGAACAGTTACATGTTCCGGTCCGTGTGCAAACCGCTCTTTCGATTTCCGCTGTCGCCGAGCAATATATCCGGCTTAGAGCAGACAGGCATTTAAGAAAAGGGCGCGTTGTTCTTTTCGGCTGTGGTACAGGCAATCCGTTTTTCTCGACAGACACGGCTGCCGTCCTTCGCGCGGCGGAAATAGATGCTGATGTAATTCTGCTCGCAAAAAATATAGACGGTGTTTACACAGCAGACCCGAGAATGGACCCGAACGCGATAAAAATCGACGCAATCTCATACGCGGATATGCTCTCACAACGCCTGACTGTCATGGATTCAACAGCAACCTCGCTTTCGATGGACAATGACATCCCGGTGATTTTATTTGCCCTCGAAGACCCCGCGAACATAGTGCGAGTCGTAATGGGCGAGAAGATTGGGACACGGGTCGGTTAGAAAGATAACAAATATGACGAGGATTCTCGGATTCCCTTGTTTATTCCGTTTTGTGAGTACTCTTTCTCCTCATGAATAATCCGGCAACTGAGAAGAAAAGTAATATCTGGCGATAGCCGAAATTGTTCACAATAGCACTCAGTACCTGACGGAGAAGTCTCTTGATCGAAGGTCGTTCGTTATCGAGTATCTGTTGAGATGCAATTGCAGACAGCGACACCAATGTCCCGAAAATAAACTCAAGAGCAAAGAATAAAATCAATATTTCAAGCCCGATAAAACCTAATGCGAACGATACAGGGATCGTTATTAAACCGAGACACTCAATTATCGGACCGATTATTTTCATCAGCCACATGTAAGGTATATCAATCATCCCTGTCTTGCCGTACTTTGGATTAAATAACATATTTTTGTTACTGCGTAACGTGAAAAACATTGCTGATTCCCATTCCATTCTTTGACGAACAAGCGTTCCGACACTCCTTAGCGGCTCGGTATCTAATACCGGATTCGGAGGCAACTCTAAGTTGCGCGTTTCTTTATTATCCTTTGCCACGCTCTTTGAAAGGCGCACAACCATATCAGTTTCGTTGCCACCCGGCGGAAAACCGCCAATAGCGACTACATTTTGTTTCCGGAACGCACCGAATGAACTCAATATCACTGAAAGACGTTGTTTTCCTTGGTAAGTGGAACCAACGGGGAAAGTTCGCAAATATTCAGTTTCCTGCAGGCTCCCCAACATACCTATAGAATGTCTGTGTTCATGAATACGAGGCAGTCCTCCGGATGCCACAATATGATAATTACCGGAAAACAACGTTGCAATCTCTGACATAGAGTCAGTATTTATAGTATATCCGATGCCGAGTATAACTAACAACGGGTATAATGAGTAGTTGATTGCAGAGTTTATCGCATCGTGACGTGATGAGCAATCCATGTCCACCACAATGAGGTTGCCAAAATGAGGTGATCGATACGTTGCTCTTGCGGCAGGCGTAGGTATCGAAATTTTAGCAGGGTGCTCAACAGGAATCAAGCGGAACTCTTCGAGCAATGCTAAAAATAACTCGCCATGCTTTTTACTGTCACACGTAGCAATAACCTCATATAGCGGATAGTCCAGATCCATAAGTTCTTTTATCGCAAGAGTACCGTCAGAATCCCTGCCGCAGTCCGGTAATATTATAGTCACAGGCATAATATTATCAGCACTGAGTTTGTGTTTTCGGTGAATATAATGAATTGTATCCGAATCGATGACCAGCCTGTAAAGAGATTTACAGAGCTTAATCAACCCGTCATACCCAAGTAAGAAAACATATATAATCGCTGAAATATTGATAATCATCAATATGGTGAAAACTACATCCATTATACTGCACCTCTTATGTCTTTTGTTGTAGTCATATACTCCAACATATCATTTGCAAATCTATCATTAGTAGCGCGAACCATATCGCGGACTTTCTCTAAATTCGGTGTGCCGCAGAGTGCTTGTCCGGCATTATATCGTACAAACCACTCTTTATCTTGTAATGCTTTAACTAAAAATTCGATATTATTATCAGCGTCAATGGCGGCAATTGTCTGTACCACAGCATTTCTAACCTCCCACCGCTCATTACCGAGGAGTTGTTGAACCCGCTCCAGGACAGATTTATATTTGAGAGTACCAATCGTACGAAGCGTGTCAATAACCAGATTGATGTTGGGACTATCCAGGTACTGCAATATTTTTGGAACAAGAGCAGAAATCCCCTCTGAACCTATACTCTTAATACAGATGCGTATGATATAATCATCCGGTGCTGAAAGAAGTTTGCTGAATAACTCCTCTCTTTTTCCGGAATATGCAGCGATTATCTCCTGTAAATTGCGGAAAGACATGTGCTGTATATATTCTTTATCCAAACATATTTTCAAGAAACTATCTGTACTGTCCATGTGAGCCAGAGTGAGCAGTGCTTCAAAAACAATGCTTATGTTTCTTCTGTTTGACATGATAATGGACACAATTTTGTCTGAAAGATGAACAAGATTAAACTCACCTACAACACGCATCAAGTCTATGAGGTACTCTTCATTATCTTCTTCGTCCAGTTTTAAGGATATATATGTTTCACAATCAGACCGGCTTAATATTGTTTTCAGCGCATCTTTTTCTTCGTCATTAAGACTAAGAAACAATTCATTTAATGCGCTTACATTATCTCTTCCAAGAAGATAATCCAGGGATTGCATTGACTCCGCAACTTTGTAGTCCGGATTATCTACTGTCTTGTCAATAACTTCTTTTAGTCTGGACTTAAAGAGCTCCACTTTCCTAAACCGGCGTTCCGTTATTGCATACATTATCATCATCCACAAAAAGAGCGCAACTATCGTTGCGGCCAAAACAATAACAAACCTGATAATAAACGGATAAAAGTGTCCAAGATCAGCATAATAGTATAAATCAAGCTCTGCTGCATATGCGGTAAGCATCATAAACAATTACTCCTATCAATAAATTGTATTGCCGGATTGCAATATATAGTAATACAATTGCATATATAAAGTCAAGCCGTCTTTTGTTTGACTTGTTCGTTATTTTCATATAATATGTTACATTATTGTCGCAAATATGTAACATATATAGTATATAATATGGTATGGTTCATAATTAAAGAAAACGGAAGTAAGCAAGACGGAATTTGGAGGAGACAGGTCATGAAACGTTTAGTAAGAAAGAGAGCAGTAGCCTCATTATTTTCGTTGGTGCTGGTTATTATAGCGGTTATATCCTTTATACCTATTCAAGCCCTCACAGCATTAATTGAAGATGAAGTAGATACAATTGCTGCAGTTGAACCTGCAGACAACGACCCCGCAGTCGACGAGCCGCCACCCGTCGAGCCGCCAACCAACGAACCCCCGGTCGACGAACCGCCGGTCACCGACACCGGAGACGGAGCCGACGACACGGATACAAACGGTCAAGATGATACAACTGATGATTCCGGCGACAATGACACAGGCACTCCGGAAGAAAGTGATCCAAACGTAACATTAAGTGAAGATGGAACAATAGAATACAGGCTGCAATTATTCCCGCCTTCAAGCAGTGCAAAAACAGGCGAGTGGATTTCTGTCGGATTTATTGCAGAAGAATCCAATCTCATAGGCGATGGAATGTCAGGATCATACATGATTGTTATTGAGTTAGGTGCTCCTATTCAAGATATATCGATACCGGCAAACACAACATTTGATGCCGAAAATGGTACAATTACATACACTTTCACTATTTCCGATTCAGAACCGGACTTAGTTAGCGGCTGGATGCGCAGCAGAGAGTTCAGAGTCATCCTATATCCGAATGCAACAACAGAAAACGATACCGTTGCCAACATTACAGCCACATTATACAAAGCAGATGGAACTTCGGTGACGACAGCAACACCGGTGAAACACACAGCTATCGCCGATGTCAGTTGGCGAGACCGCGCAGTTAACTCAACCCCTGCGACAACAACGCAAGTGGCGGAGACGGCGACAGTTCTGCCCAATACGACATTTAGATATACACTAACGCCGAATCTTGAGACGACAGGACGTGAGCAGACTTCTAAAGTAGTCTTTAAAGAAAGAATATATCTGCCCGAAGGAGCAGAATCGGCAACATTCCTAATCAGAGATAACACAACTTCTCTGGGAGGCGGCAGAGTTGCTCTTACCAATGTGCAAGCAACAGTAGCCGGCGATCCTCCCAGCTCCGGAGTGGGTCAGTGGACCATTACGGCAGATTCTGACACGCCGGGCTTTGCCTTCGATGAAACAAGCGGCAGATGGTACTATGACTTAGAAATTGAATATACAAACACCGGCAGCGGAGAAATGCCGATACTTAATCCGCAAGTCATTATAAGTGGAATAGACATTGGAGATGAAACAGGTGATTTCATTTTCACATCAACAACATCTCTCAATAGTGATGGAACACCTAATCCGAGTGAAGCTTACGGTCTGGTTCGCGAAGACGACAGCGAACAAACCAAAACAGAATTCGGCGGCGCGGAACGCACTGTTACATATAACCGCCCGGTCCCGCCTCCCGTAGAAGCACCATATAACATAAATCCGGGTGTTACCAAGGCATCTGCAACCAACAGTTCGGATGGTTCAAGCAATATAGCTGTACCGGGCAACGAATTCATTCCCCGCAGCGTTGGAGATACGGTAACATATACATTATCCGGATTTGCAAATGTGTCGGGTAATCCCATAGATGAAGTCATATTAAGAGACACTTTTATCATTGATGCTGCAACAAACGCAGGAATCCAAAAAATAGCTCTTACCGGCTTCACTCCCGGAACTTATGTTTGGGAAGGACAAACTGCAGCAGTAGCATGGGATGATTTGGAGATTTGGTATAACACAGCAGCCGATTCAACTTTCACAAAACTGGATCAGTCATCGTCCCTTGAGATCACAAATATCCGGACTGTAGAGTTTCGCTATGGTGACAATGTGCCTGTCGGCTTTACAGTTGATACGCCGCCGACACTTGTATTTAAGGCGGTCGGCAGCGGCACAGGAGTAAATGAAGCACTAACAATCAGCAATTCAGCGGTATTCACCTATCGAGACCGTGATGATGCAGACGAAAAAGGCGGAACTGTACGCACATCAAATCCCGCAACCGCCAATGTCACATACCAGGATCGCAGTGCGGCGACAGTGGGACATAATAAAACAGCAGAAAGAGTCAGAACAACCGGAAATCCCGGATACGTACCGGGTGACGAGATTATATATACATTGCAAATAACAAACACCAACTTAGTTGCTATGACGAATATTGAGGTGTACGACTATTTTCAAGCCTGGGCATTTGACGGTAATCCGGGCAATATCTCTGCCAGTATCGGGGGTACGGCAGTTACACTGACATCATCGGTAGAAACCGGCTTTACTCAAAGGCCGAGCGCCAATCCGACCTGGCCCGAAGTTACACCGGAATCAGCACCATCAACACCGGCAGGACGAACCTTTTCCAGGATTGTTTTTAAGTCACAAAGCGGCTTTATACTTCAGCCCGGCGAAACGCTTAATATTACATATACCTTAAGACTAAGCCCGACATTCGACGGGACATCTGTTTCCAATAAATTCTGGTCGCGCTTCGCACTGCAATTGCAGACTGTAGGCAGAGGCCGCGGCGGCGGCACCGGTGGTACCTGGCAGTATGTTCCGCCTACTCTGATTACAGGGTCCAGCAGTGGCGATCGTACAGTAACCGTAATACCTGCATTCCTCAATGCCGGAATTACAAAGTCTATCTTAACACCTCTGCCGACAGCACAGAGCGGGATTGCGAGCCGTTTCCAACACGGTGATATTGTTGAGTTTCAAATTGTCATTCAAAACAGAACGACCTTAAGCGACAATGTAAACATAATAAGTCCGGTAGTAGCAGACAGGTTACCTATTGGAATGACGTATGTTCCCGGCAGTTCCACCGTGGTATATCATATAGCCAATGAAACACACGAGAAATCGATTGCAGATCCGACCATTCCTACAAATCCAAATCCCGGTCCGCAATCAAATTTACAGCAGACACTTGTATGGAATCTTGACGGAAAAACTTTCAAGCAAGGTGCTACAGCGGATGAAGGCGACAGAGCAGTGATTACGTTCTCTGCCAGAATTAATATAAACATCCGGAATAATAACAACACAGCTAATTTTGATGCTGTAAATGAAGCATTTCTTTATCCATTCCCGAACAATACCACAGCTCAATTTACATTCGACAAGGGCGACAGCTACGCGACCAACAGTGTCGGTGCAGGTGTCACAGGCTATCGCATCCGGGCGACTGCAAGTGTTCCTGTTGCATCGACCTTCGGTGTTGGTGTAAGAAAACACGCGGCTGCTTCGATGGATGGATTCATGAACCAACGAGGCGGAACCGGTACTAATCTACAGGGAGCAAAAGCCGGCGATGAAATATTCTATCGTGTTGACATGTTCACAAGCGGAGCTACTCCGGTTAATGTAATAAGTTTTCGTGATACATTGCCTGCTAATCAAACGTTTGTAGAAGTTGTAGGTGTATATTTAGGAGCAGCAACAGCAACTACAGCCCGGGAAGTAACCCCCGGAGCTACCTCTTTACCATTTAGTGGTGTAGCAGAGAACAGTGGTGTGGTGACGATGCAAATCGGCGAGGCAGGTACCGGTGTCAAACTCACTCAAAATCAAGCCATATCGGTATTTCTAAAGGTCAAAATCAATGATGATGCCCCTGAGATGCTCACCGAAACAAATGTTGCAGCATTCTTTATCTCACAGAACACAACACAAGCAGCGGTTGTCGGTACGAGGATTTCAGGAAACAATCCGACAGGATACCAAAACCAATGCACAGTAAGTTATGACGCAACTCTTGTCGCTCCGGCAATTGCAAAACAAGCATATGTTGTAAGTATGGGGATGCAAGGAGAAATCTGGACTCCGTACCAGTCGGGTATGATGGTTAACTCAGGTGCAACAATAGGGTGGGAAGTTACAGTAAGAAATAAGAATACTGTAAGCACTACAATGCAAAATCCACTGCTTCTTGACTTGCTGCCAAATAATATGCAGTTTGTTCAGGGAAGCTTACAACAAAGAGTTGGTACCACGTGGACCGATGTTTCCGGAGAGACTATTGAAAATGGTATACTTACATACAGCCTGCCGGATATGATACCGGGCGCGTCGCTTTCATTCCGCTACAAAACAATAGATGCATCAGGCTCGTTCCTTGGAACAATTCCAAACTCTGCATACCTTATCCCGCGTGAGAGCTTCAATCAAAGTCACGTTGGTTCAGCTGACGGAACTGTAATAGTATATCCGAGAGATGAAGCAAGTATATTCGACAGAGCTCAAAGAATTATCGAAAATGCCGAAGCCGGCGTAAAAGCTGATGTATATGTAGATGTAACAGGACTTGCCCGCGCAGCAGCAGTTAAGAGAGTTGCAGAAGCAGACAATCCGGGCAATACGGCAGCAGCCGGTGGCTTGATAGATGTCAAAAATGGAAATGATGTCATTTACACACTACATGTTTCCAATCAAGGAACTGCAGCGTTCAGAAATCTTGTTATTATTGACCGTATGCCCGAAGTTGGCGACACAGGCGTTCGTTTATCCGGAAGACGCGAAAGCCAGTATAGTATGGAATGGAACGGTGCATCCGTTACGGCTTCACACAATGCACGTATTGAATACAGCAACGCGGTAACATTCAGCGCAGCAGACTGGAGCGGAGAAGGTTCAGGCTGGAGTACCGACCCCGAAGGGGCAAGGTCTTTTCGTGTAGTGTTTGTTGATGATGTACCCGGAGGCCAAAACAGAGAAGTCACGGTGAGAGCTACAGTACCTGAAACAGCCTTAAACGGCAGAACTGCATGGAACTCCTTCGCGTACTCTTTCGATGCCGCAGCTTTAGGAAATATAAGACTGACGCTTGAACCGCCGAGAGCCGGCGTAAGAGCCGAAGACCCCAAAGACGGCGAATTAACAATCACAAAAAGCTTTGCCGGTGAATTCACAGAAGCACCGGAAGGATTCAACGCACTTTTCACACTTGAACGATTCGAAGATGACATCTGGCTCGAAGTGGATTCCGTGTACTTCCAAGACTTCAATAATGGCAACAGCCACGATTTCACAACTTTGGAACGCGGTACATACAGAGTGACCGAAACAGAAGCAGATATCGCCGGATATACACTGCTTATCAACAGTGTCGAAGCTGTGATAGGTGCAGCAAAAGAAGGTGGCGTTACCATAGAAGTCGAAAATGTTTATATTCCGGAACTGCGAGAGATAACGATTACGAAGATCTTTGACGGTGATATCACAGCAGCACCGAACGGATTTAATGCACTTTTCACACTGGAGCGCAATGAAAACAATACCTGGGTCGAAGTAGATTCTGTATACTTCGCAGACTTTGATAACGACAACAGCCATTCATTCACGGATTTAGACCGGGGCATATACAGAGTGACAGAGACAGAAGCAGATATTACAGGTTATATACTCACAACCGACGCGACTCTGGTTACCGGGCTTACCAATTTTGATGATGTCGTGTTACAGTTCACAAATACCTACACACGTGTTGAATTGCCGCCCCTGGTGCATATAGAACCGGCACCTGAAGACCCGGTACTTGAAGATCCGTCATCCGAAGACCCGGCATCCGAAGACCCGACAACCACAGACCTGACAACCACAGACACGACAACCACAGACACGACAACCACAGACACGACAACCACAGACACGACAACCACAGACACGACACCCGTAGCACAAATAGCAATGGCACCCACACCGCTTGCCGGACTGATAGACGCTCTTACAGAATTACTTGAAGGTAATGTACCGCTTGGCAACTTTGGAATCGGAAGTGGTGCAGCATGGTCACTATTAAATCTCATGATGGCTATAACCGCACTGTTTATTATGCTTTTACTGTTCGCCACACTCTTTAAGAAGAAACAGAATTATTACTATCATTCAGACTGTGAAGACCATGAAAAAAGAACAAAGCATCGCGAGAGACTAAATACACTGCGAATTCCGGCATTGTTAATGGCAATGGTTCCCGCAATACTGTTTTTGGTTCTTGAGAACATCAGACTCCCGGTGGTCTGGATAACACGTTGGACTCCGCTTATTGGCGCGTTCTTCATCATTCAGGCAATACTCCTCCTCATCTTCCTCGTTATTTCAAAGAAAGTAAAATACTCAGAAGAAGACCATACAAATGATGAAATCGATAAGTTCGTTAAAAAAGGAATGAAGCATTAGTTAAATAAAACTCTATATAACATATCAGCTCCGGCCGTTTGGCAGGAGCTGATATTATAAAGACTCAGTGGTAATTTTTGCGAAACACAGGTTTTGCGGAGCCATAAATAAAAACATCCTTTCACCCTAAAGGGATGAAAAATATCTGGATAATATCATAAATCTGTAGTAAAATGAAAAGCACACTATCTTTGAATCCCAACTACAAAAACAATTATGCTTTTTGGAGGAATTTCACAATGTACGATGAATATGAAAGCAAGATGAAAAAAACTATCGAGGTGTTACAAAGCCATTACACCACTGTCCGTGCCGGACGCGCCAATGCATCGATACTTGATCAGATCAAGGTTGACTATTACGATACCCCCACGCCGATAAACCAGATTGCAGGGATATCGACCCCCGATCCGAGAACTTTAATGATTTCCCCTTGGGACGCAAACAGCTTAAAACTCATTGAGAAAGCAATAATGTCATCTGATCTCGGCATCAACCCCGCAAATGACGGACGCGTAATCCGCCTGCAATTCCCGCAACCAACGGAAGAACGCCGCAAAGAGCTTATAAAACAAATCAATAAACAAGCGGAAGATTCAAAGGTTGCAATCCGCAATATCAGGCGTGAAGCAGTCGAGTTTTATAAAGCTCAACAAAAAACAAGCGAAATCACCGAGGATGACCTTAAAATCACCGAAAAAGACCTGCAAAAGCTGACCGATAAATATATTGAAGAAATAGCAAAAGTCGCAGCAAAAAAAGAGTCCGAGATAAAAGAAATATAATAAGAGGACTTTAATGTTAAATCTTTTCAAAAAGCGAAAACACAAAAAAGAACTAAGTAATCTCAACCTGAATCCTGAATACCTGCCGGCTCATATAGCGATAATCATGGATGGTAACGGGAGATGGGCGGCGCGGCGCGCTCTACCACGCACTGCCGGCCACGCGGCGGGAGCTGAAACATTTCGCCGGGTTGCCACGTATTGCAAGGACATCGGCATTCAATATCTCACCGTCTATGCCTTTTCTACAGAAAACTGGAAACGTTCCGCAGACGAAATTTCCACTATAATGGAACTTTTGGAAAAGTATCTGTATGAATCAATAGAAAAAATGGAACGCGACCGGGTAAAAATGAAATTTCTCGGCGATACCTCCGTTCTCTCTCCCAAGCTGCAAGCCTTGATAGCCGAAACCGAAGAAATCTCAAAAAAATTCGACGGAGTACAGGTGAACATCTGCTTAAACTACGGCAGCAGAAACGAAATTCTGCGTGCTGCAGAAAAATACGCACAGGAGAGAGTTTCGGTCTTACGCTGTGCCGATGCTGATTCCTACCCGCTTAAAGAAGAGAACTTCTCAAAATACCTGTACACCGCCGACATTCCCGACCCCGACCTCATTATAAGACCAAGCGGAGAAATGCGCTTGTCGAACTTCCTGCTATGGCAATCGGCATACTCCGAATTCTATTTCACAGAAACCCTCTGGCCCGACTTCAACGAAAAAGAACTCGACCGCGCCATCGCCGTGTACCAATCCAGGGACAGGCGCTATGGAGGAGCATAGACAAGACAGGGGGACGGTTCATCTGTCCTGACAACAAGACAGGGGGACGGTTCATCTGTCCTGACAAAGAGACGGATTGTATACAGTACGGAAACGGGAGGTGTTAGCATAAAAACAAGAATTATAGTTTCAGCAGTACTTCTGCCTATCTTTTTTTGTGTTCTATTCCTGCTGCCGCCGATTTTTCTTACCATCATTGTATCCGTTGTATGCGCGATAGCGGCATATGAGCTTCTTCGTGCGACAAATCTCAGCAGAAACAAAAGCGTTATCGTATATACGGTTATTTCCGCCGTGCTTGTACCGTTTGCGGTCTACCTCAGCCGAATAACCGCACCGGTCAACGCCGCGGGGATATCCCTGACAAGCTTTACAACACTCATGCTGATAACACTGCTCTTCTCTCTTCTCTTTATTTTTTTAAGCTTACTGGTAATCGAAGCAGTTCTATCGTTTAAGAACGCAAAAGCAATCAAAACTGGAACCCAGCTTAAGTTTCGCCAAATACCGACTGCGTTGGCAGCAGGCATATTGATACCATACATGCTCTCATGTCTGGTTAGCCTTAAAACCATGCAATACGGGCATTTACTCGTGCTTTTGCCGATTGTCGCAGCTATTGTAACGGATTCCGGAGCGTATTTTACGGGTGTCACAATTGGTAAAAAGAAAGCCTTTCCGACTATTAGCCCGAATAAAACTGTTGAGGGTTATGTCGGCGGTGCAATAGCCGGCATAGCCGGTATGCTGATTTATGGTATAATCCTTTCATACACGACTTCGCTCACAATAATTTTTCCTGCGCTAATACTATACGGAGTTATCGGCGCATTTGTAACCGAATTGGGCGACTTGACGTTTTCGCTGATAAAAAGAAGATGCGGAATAAAGGACTACGGGAACCTGATACCCGGTCACGGCGGCGCACTCGACCGCTTCGACAGCATGACCTTCGCCGCTCCGACAATGTACCTGCTGGTAATGCTGCTCCCCGCGATTATTGTGTAACTTGGAGAAATCAAATGACAAAAGCAATAGCAATTCTAGGCTCAACCGGCTCTATTGGTTGCCAAACCCTTGAAGTGGCTGAGTTTCTTAACATAAAAGTCAAAGCCATAAGCGCGGACAAAAACATAGACCTGCTCGAAAAGCAAATCCGCAAATTCGATCCCGAGCTTGTTGCGGTCTACGATGAAACAGCAGCCAATAACCTAAAATCACGTGTTAAACGTGTCAAAGACATCAACGTACGAATAGTCCAAGGAATGGAAGGGCTGATTGAGGTTGCGCAAATAAGCGGTACCGATGTGATTGTCACTGCTATCGCCGGGCAGGCAGGGTTGAAGCCGACCCTTGCAGCTCTTGAAACCGGCAAACGCATTGCACTTGCCAATAAAGAGCCCTTGGTCTGTGCAGGTGAGCTGGTAATGCAAACCGCAATAAAGCACGGAGCTGAAATCATCCCTGTTGATTCCGAGCACTCGGCAATTTTCCAATGCTTGCCACATCCCATCAATCATGCTAACATAAGAAGGCTGATCCTCACCGCTTCGGGAGGACCGTTCCGCGGAAAATCCCGCAAAGAACTCGAAAAAATCACACCGGAGCAAGCCCTATCACACCCGAACTGGACCATGGGCAAAAAAATCACGATTGATTCCGCAACCCTTATGAACAAAGGACTTGAACTGATAGAAGCAATGCACCTGTTCGGCATGAACCCCGACCAAATCGACGTCATGATACACCCCGAAAGTATAATTCACTCAATGGTCGAGTTCAACGACGGAAGTACAATAGCACAGCTATCAAACCCCGACATGCGCCAACCAATCCAATACGCACTAACCTACCCCGACCGCCTCCCGTCACTGACTAAACCGCTTGATTTGATACAACTAGGCAAACTAACCTTCGAAAAACCCGACACGGACACATTCCCCTGCCTGCGCCTTGCATACGAAGCTGCAAAAACAAGCGAAAAAGCCTGCGCAGTGTTGAACAGAGCAAACGAAGAAGCCGTGGGACTGTTCTTAGATGGAAAAATAACGTTTAACGGAATATCAGAATTTATAGAAAAAGCCCTCAAACTTGCACAAGCTTAGAGGCGTTCAAATGGTATTGTAAATTTTGTTTCGTCAAGCGTAGCCATGGACGGTGTTGTCAAGGGTACTTTGACAAATTACTAATTTCCATTTACCCTCTATACAAAAACTATCCGCTTAATCCACACCCAGTGCCTTAAACACTGCTTCTTGCACTGTTGAGTAGAATATCAAACTAAATGCACCAACTAAATCGCATGGAACAGATTGCAACTCCGCTGCTGCTGTTATTGGCAACAACACTTTCTTCGCCCCGCTGTCAAGGCAAACTTGAAGTGTGTAGGCGAGTTCATCAACCTTTAGTATTGTGCCACCAATGGAGAACTCACCTAACACAGCCAAACTTGAAAGTGTTGGTTTGTTCAGGGAAATAGAGCAGATTGCTATGAGTGTTGGAAGTGCAAGAGTTTTTGTCATTCCAATACCCTGCATATCCTGATAGTTAATTATATAGTCCTTTGATGTAGTGCTGATAGCACCGCTTATTGTCTTAGCCTGTGCTTTAAGGAAGCTATACGCTGTATTTATTGCTTCTTTTGCTTCGCGTTCCGAACCAACTCCCGTACTGGCAAGCTTGACGTTTCCCGGGAGCATTTGTGTTTCCAATCTGAAAACTCCGACTTTGCCGCCTTTTGCTCGTGAAATAGTGTAAACCTGACCGGGATTACAAAGACCTTCCGGAATCAGCTTGCCACCGCCTTGCTCAGGCGTGGTAACATAGTGTTCAATGAATGATTCACTGTCAATGTATGAGAAATTTACATCATAAAATTCCATACCGCCAATCTTCTTTTGCTGTTCCTTTACCCGGCGGCGCATTTCTAATGCAATTTCAAGTATTTCAATCATATCGTCCTTAGTAAAATCACCATTCGGGTATAGGAGTTTTACAAAGCCGGAAACAGATTTACGCACTGCAATAACGTCGCGTTGATTTAAGTTTGTACCAAGTTGGAAATTTCTATCGAAAGCGTCTCCGAATGATTCTTTGCGCATTTCGCGGAAGAACTCCGACAAAAAATCAGTTATAAATCCGTAATCATCAGTAAATGAATCGGGGCGGAATTTCGGTATCTCCCAACCGGGAACATAACAGTGCATACGGTCAAGGAAAGCAGTATCATTTGCCATTTCTGCAGGGAACGGGTCAAAAAGGTGGGATGTTTTAATTACAACGTCCACGCTCTGATTTATATTTCCTACAAATACAATTGATGCTGTTGCTGACTTTTCCTCTTTTCCCCGGGAGAATGTACCGGAAGCCATATATCCCTTCATTAACTCTACAACATCTTTGTCTTTAAGGTTTGCCAGACCTGCAACTTCATCAAAAGCGACACAATCCCATAACCCGACAAGACCGATAGTTTTATTCGACATATTGTAAAACAGATTAGCGACTGTTGTTTGACCGCCGGACACGAGTATACTGTTCGGCGAGATTTGCTCATAAATGTGGGATTTGCCGGTACTGCGCGGACCGAGTTCACAGAGATTGTAATTATTTTCAACTAACGGAATCATTCGCGCCAGTAACAGCCATTTTTCGCGCATAGAGAACTTGTCCGGCTCCATGCCAGTAGAGCGAAGCAAAATTGTAATCCACTCGTCTTTTGTGAAAGCTTTTCGTGCGTTCTTAATATCATCCATGTCTACATGGGGCATCTGAATCGGAGTCAGCTTAACAACACGTATTGGGTTGCGTTTTCTATCTTCCTCAATAAATTCATAGTCTAATTGGACTATACACCAAATGCCACCACAGAGCAGGCGGTCATATTTTGATACATAATCAGGAGCAATGGGAATGCCTTTCAACCCAAGATTAGAAAACTCTGCTTCATATACATCTTCCTTTATATTAAGCTTGACAGTCAGTTTATCGATAACGGAGTAACTCCCACGCTCTCGCAATATTGAAATAATTTTCTGTGCTTCATCCGGACGTACAAAATTGTCAGCAAGTATGCGCTTCACATTTACCATACCTTCTATAACGATTTCTTCGTCCTCAGAACCGCAATATTGACCTAAAAGGTATTCAAGAACATAAACAGGAACATTTGCGCCCTGTCGTATTTTCTTTGTCAAGTCTTTCCTGACGATTTTTCCATCAAAAAACTCGCGTAGCTTCTTATTAAGCTCTGAGTTACTTGGTTTTGTCAATAAAACATCGGCGGCATAAGCAGCAGCTTCAAACTCCGAACCATCCATGTCATCGGTTTCGTTTGATTCATCAATGGTTTTCATTTCGTCATGCATAACGACTCCCCCCTAAAATCCAAATCCGATGCCATCGGCAAATGCAATATCCATAACAACTTGATGCCGAAACAATTCAATATTGCTCTTTTCCTCCACAGCCACAAGCCAGTATTGCTCTGTATTACTGTATTTCTTATTCTTAAAATTAAACTTGAGTCGGAACATTCTCTTGCTTGGGTCTGCATCTTTTCTATCTGCTTGATATATCTGCTCATTAGAAATCTTTTCATTATTATCTGATACAAAGCACAATCTGTAATCTGCCGGTGTCACAACATCGCATACAGGTTCTTTTTGTATAAAATCAAGCGGTGTAATAAGATTTGTTATCTTACGTATCATGCTTACTAATGCGATTTCTGCTTTTCCAGTGTCGACATGACCTTTTTTCGTTTTGACAGTTATCAGCGGCAATATCATTTCCTGCGGAGATGCGCCTCCATGTACATAATTAAGTCCGCCTGATGTTTTGAACACATTAGCCCCGATAGGCCATGATACGTATTTTTTACAATTACCCCCGGTAATATCTGATAAAAGTACTGATACCACCCCGTCTGCAACTAAAGGATTATCGCCGATAATGAATCTACGGTTGGTAAATGCACCCTTTTGCCCGGATAAATCAATTTTTTCACTCTCATTAAACTTATCACGCTTATATAAGAATCCATGATCTGCGGTAATAATGAAGCGATATACATTATTCACCGATAAACGTTTGATTAGTGTAAATATCTCGTTAATCGCCTCAGTACACGCAGAAAACACCTCGTTTTCTGCGGATGAACCTCGCTTATCAATTTGGTCGTGATAAATATATACGGCATCCTTTCCTGTAAAAATCTCGCGTATTTCATCACGCTTTATCGGTATATCGTCAAACCGGACACAACGAGAGTTTGATAAAGCCGATTGCAATATAGCTTCACGTTTCTCTGTTGAATCGCTTTGCTTTCCATCTATAGTAACTTTTCCATCTGCTGATAGTTGTATATCCTTATGTGGCAATAATGCTGCCATGCCAAGCGCAGTATATGCAGGAAGGACACCTGTTAAGTATTTTATCTCAGCACTGCAGTTCGGGTCACTATTTAGTTTTTCAAACAATTCTTGCCCTACTTCATACCGCAGCGCATCTGAGATAATAATCGCTGTTTTATCTTTTGCATTTTTAATGTTTCGATCAAAGAACCGTAACTGTGAATTGTCAACTCGCATAACATCCTTTACATTAAGCTCGGTATTATAAACAGGCAGTAGCACACTAAGATATTTGTTGGTATAAATATTCTCAATACGTTTTCGCAGTTCTTCAAAAGCTTCGTTTTCTGATACTGCGTCAAATGCAACATGGAATTGCCGATACTGCCTGTCAATTTGATAATCTTTATCTATATATTGCTTAACAATATTCTCATACTGCCCGGTGCATGAATAACGAGCATTACTGATGATTTTGTATGCTGAAGAAAGTAAGCCATACCGGTTTGAGAAAACCTCGCCATAATGCTTCTTAATGCGTATGTCACATATATCAAGAATGTTCTTACCGCCACAGGTTGCTCCGGTGTCTTCGTCCATTAATCTCTCAGTAATCCATATAATAATATACTCGTCTACCTCTGAAAATGCATCACAATCTAAGATTAGTTCAATATCAAAAGCACTAAGATTCTCCTTTACCTTGAGGATTGATGATATGTAAACTGCTAACTCATCATAATGCGACCTGTATATAACACTATTCATTAAACTGTCAAGAAACGCTATTATACTCCCGGACTTGAGAGATACAAAACCCTTCCATGCTTTTGGAACTTCACCCCGTAGTTGTTTCGCGGCATACGTTGCAAACATTGTTGTCGACAGTCGTAAAAGACACGGTGCGGGATCGGAGTACCCTACAGATTCCTCGCACATCTTCCAAAATGCAGGGAGTAAGTTATACTTTTCGAATTCATTAAGTAATTGATTATCTTCAAAATCACCGGAAGTGAGTACCACACGCAACGCTTCTTCAAAAGATGCTGTGCGAGTTTTACATAAGGCACTCATTATCGTGACTTCAATAGTTTCCTTTGATGTAAGCTCCGTCTCAAAGTCATAAAACCGCTGCGTCCTTTTCATATCCCTAAAGAACTTTGAATATATCTGAAACACAGGTTTTAACTTTTCGTCCACCTGTAAATCTACGACCAATAGAGAAGCACGGTCAGCATGAAACCGCCGTGAGTATAGTAATGTATCTTCTAACACATTATCTCGTACATCGGGCTTCGAAAACGGAGCATAAACAAGGAAGTTAGACTCAGTATCCTCTCGTTCAAGAAGGTGCTTCGTATAGAATTGATTATCTGATGTAAGTTTATGTATCGTAGCTCCAACGATACCCATATCGTCAACAACGTCAGCAAACTCTTTATCATCGTCATACCAGAAAATGATTTTTCGCATTTCGCCGGCAAACTCTGCATTGAGCTTGTCTGTTATTTGTTTATGGTCGAGTGTAGGCATAATATTTTTTCCTTATATTTTTATTAAATTTAATTTAAAGTAGTTGATTTTTTTCTATTTTTGTGTATAATGGTTAATAGATTAACTTGTGAGGGAATAACAATGCGTTGGCTATGCCAGTAAGGTTGGGTTACCAGCTGAGCAGTCGTCTTGCCCGGGGTTAATCTTTTTTGCGCCATTTTCTTCACTAAGAATATATACTGCATAGTTTATTAAATCATGACTATATTTGTACCGCACTTCTTTTCCGGCTTCTATTTTATAGCAGTAATTTTGGTTTTCTTTAATACCTTTGTCTTTGCAAAATGCTGTAAATTTATGCATATTAAAACCAAAATCAGAACCAAGGCTTAGCATAAGAGATTCTTTAATACTCTTAACAGCTTCAGTAGCTAAGAATGGATGTGTAACATTAACGTCTTTGGGTACGTTTATAAAGTGAACTGCTTTCTCACTATTCGGTTCAAGAGCATATACCAAATCCGCCTCATTACTTTTTTTCGTACTTACCAACTTTATTGTTTGAGTAATGTCTCCACTAATGTCATTATTAAGTTCTGTTTCCAACGATTTGAACTGCATAAGGCTTGTAGGATTTAAGACTAATGGTGAGTTAATAGTGTCCGGTGCATTCGATAGCGCAACAAATGGAGTTATGCTTTTGTTTACTTTATATTCCGGGAAATGTTTTTCATAAAACTTTAGCAAGTTGTTTATACATTTTTGGAATAGTGGGGCAAAGATAAAATCATAATCAGGCAATACATTATGTGTTGCCTTGTTTCGTATGCTTCTTACCATGTTCAAATTTGTTTTTGTGTAATCGGTTGTACTTGTAAATACTCTCTCGATACATTCGGATAGTCCCAATGTTTGATTTTGGTTATTTTTGAAATTCATTGCTGATATGCTGTTTTCGCGTCGAATAATAAATGCTTTTAGTACCAGTTCCCAGGCATTACAAATAAAGAAGCAAAATCCTTCTGCTCTATATTTCAAAGTGGGCTTGTTGATAATTTCCAATGACATCAAATATGCTTCTTCTGATTTTTCTAACAAAGCTTGGATATAGTCCTTAACATCGCTATCTAAGATCTGTTCCTTTTTCATATTCGATTTCAAATCGCTCATAATATGTCCCTCACATCAGAACTTTCTTAACAAATCGTAGAAAGGTTAAGGCAAAACATTAAATAATTCTATAGCTCACTCGCTTCACTGGCTTCAATGTCTTTGAGTGTCTTACCATCTGCGGTCTTCCATACCATATATCCGTTGGCACTTGCCCCGGTCACAAACATTGCGGCGGCTGAAGGTGAGGGAAAGAGTGTATCCTCCATCAAAATATTATTCTCAATAGCGGCTTGCTCTCGCGCTCTTTTTGCTACACCGGAGCAAGTCTTTTCATTTGCCTTTGGGTTTACCATACTACCCTTGAGAACAATATACCCTTCGTTTGAACGTTTACATGAAGCTTTTATTGTTAGTCCGCTATTTTGCATTTTTTGCTCTAAGCAAAACTCAACGGAATCATCGTCTTGCATGATGTCCTCAGACTGGCGAGCATGGATAAATGGTTCAAACACAAAATGACCAAGAACACCCATTATTGTTTGGGCATATCCAACGTATTCTATAAGTTCACTTTCCTTTTCCTCGCCAACAGGTGGCACGTTTGGTTCGTTGCCGTTTTTAGCAATGTAGCGACCGATGTTTTTTGCGAGATTAAAGAAATAGTTTTCAAGCCATCCTATCTCTGTTGCGCTTAAAGAATTATTAGAGGTAGTAAAAGCGACAGCCTCGTACCAGTCTTCAAGTCCTTGCTTTGGAGAAGCATGGTGCTCTTTTAGGCGATATAAAATGCCTTCGCCATTTTTCCGTGTTCCAGCTTGCCCAACATAGACGAGCGGTTTATCGTTATCGCTTTTGCAAAAAAGGAAGTAAACACCGCTTTGCTTGAGGTAATCAATATTCTTACAGTCAACAAGTTTGACTCGTGGAATTTTATAAGCAACGCCAGTCCAATTGGCAAGCGTACATTTAATGCGTCCACTTGGAATGCCATCCATCAAATAATAATTCATATTTTTGCCTGCCATAGCCGTTATCCTCCATCTTCTTTGTTAATAATCCGCCATAAAGTCTCGCATTTTTCTACGTACATATTGGACTTAAAGGATATCACGAAGCAAAATGATTTTCAATAAAAAAGCATTTATATTTATGCAAAGATATACTGTAGTTAAAACGCATAATATTGCTGCAGTTAGTTCTGTTCGGAGAAAAATTAGATTTTTACCGCCAATTAAGACATTCTTTAATGGTAGTTTTAAGAAATATATAATTGGAGGTAATCAACATGGAAATCAATCGCAAACTCATCGGGCAAAAAGTCAGAGAAGCTCGAAGTACGAAAGGGTTATCGCAAGCCACATTAGCAGAAGAAATCGATATGTCTGTTCCTTATATCAGCCATATCGAAAAAGCAAGAAAGCAAGCAAGCTTGAAGGCACTAATCCGAATTGCAGATGTTCTTGGAGTTACGGTAGATATGCTATTGTCCGGAAACCAAGCAAATGACCCTTTAGAATGTCATTACGAATTAGCAAAAATCATGGAAAGCTGCAATAGCTATGAAAAAAGATTTATCTATGAGTTTGCGAAACTTGCCAAGGACTTTATCCGCAAGAATTGTGAGTCCAATTTATTCAGGTAAAACTCACATGGAACAATAACTGTAGGGATATTTATTAACCTACAGTTATTTCCATATCAATAATGCATTACATATAATCTCTTTATTCAACTTCACTTTCGAGGGAATATTATGCAGAATAATGATGTAACGCCTGATAATACGAAACAAGACACTTCTCAGGAAAAAGAAAAAAGGGACAGTAAAAAAGATGCAATTCGCAAACGATATCAAGGTCTAAATCCCGATGAAATAGATGTTATCCCCGCTTTACCAAAAGAAAGTTTCTTTGAAGACCGCAGTGAAAAGCGAGTTGCTATATATGTGCGTGTTTCTACAGATGACCCCCGGCAAACATCATCTTATGAATTGCAAAAAAATCATTATACCGATCTTGTTGAAAAGCATGAAGGCTGGAATCTGGTTGAAATATATGCGGACGAGGGTCTGTCCGGTACAACAACAGCTCATAGAAAAGCATTTATTAAAATGATTGAAGATTGCAAAGAGGGGAAAATCGATATAATTGTAACCAAAACAGTTGCCCGTTTTGCACGTAATATTCTTGACTGTATTGGTGAAGTGCGTATGCTTGCTGCACTTAAGCAACCGGTTGGAGTGTTTTTTGAAACCGAAAATATATATACGCTTGACGGCAGGAGTGAAATGGCATTGTCTTTTATATCTACATTGGCACAGGAGGAGTCACGCAATAAAAGTGAAATTATGAATGCATCTATTGAAATGCGATTTAAGCGCGGCTTATTTTTAACTCCTCCGCTGCTTGGCTATGACAATGATGAAGACGGTAATCTTGTTATTAACGAAGATGAAGCAAGAACTGTAAAATTGGCATTTTTGATGTATTTACACGGGCATACCTGTATGGAGATTGCAGAGATTTTTACTAATCTTGGACGTAAAACGAAAAAGAATAACACCTCATGGTCTCCAAACTCAATTTTGCAAATACTACAGAATGAACGACATTGTGGCGATGTGCTTGCCAGAAAAACATTTACTCCAAACTTTCTTGATCATAAATCAAAAAAGAACAGGCAGGATAGAAATCAATACCGAAAACAAAATAATCATAAAGCCATTATACCAAGAGATGATTTTATAGCCGTGCAACGACTTATAAGTAATGCCAAATACGGAAATAAAGGTATACTGCCGGAGCTAAGAGTAATTTCGGAGGGTACATTAAAAGGGTTCGTATCAATTCATCCTAGATGGGCAGCTTTTTCAGCCGACGATTATCGTATGGCATCAGCCGCTGTATATAATGAACCTTTTGAACCAACACCCATTAATACAGAAGTAACAGTACAATCAGGAGAGTTTGATTTACGAGGTTATGAGATTGCACGCTCCCAATTCTTTAACACTGCAAAGAAATTATGTGTCACATTTTCTACCGAGCGGTTATGGTTCAGCTCTGAGTGCACCAAAAAGTTGACTAAAGAGTTATATGTTGAGATGTTGGTACATCCGGAAGAACAATTGCTTGCTATTCGCCCAAGCAAGAAAGACAACAAATGTTCTGTTAAGTGGATGAAGCTTAGTGATGATACATTTTGTCCGAGGGTCATACAAGGCACCGCATTTCTAAAAACATTATATAATATTTACGGATGGAATCATGAATGTAAGTATCGTATTCGCGGAACCCGGCATGAGAAAGAAAAATCGCCTATTATAGTATTCGATATGCGAGAAACAGAAGTATTCATTCCGGATGAAACTACAGAAGATTACCTTAATGAGAACACCCACCCAATAATAACCGGATTTTCTAAGAATATTGCTGCTTTTCCTCCCGCTTGGGCGGGGAGTTTTGGCTATAATTATTATAGTCATGCACAAGCACGAGAAATTGCTGCTCTCGATAAAAACGGAGCTTGGAATGTTACTGTAGAAGGAAAAACATATATTAGCAAACAAGAATTAAATATTACTGATACCGATTTGATTGCCGGTAGTATTGAAGAAATATTAAAAGAAATCGAGCAAGGAGATATAAGTATTGAATCCAATAATTAGTAACTATAATCCAGCCATTGAGCAAATCCAAATTGAAACATTTAGAGTAAATATTAATCCGGGTGAAGACGTTGAAAGAGATGATAACTTCAATTATGACGGATACCAGGTTGTCCGTGGAGAGTTTTTTGCACATTTAAGAGAACCTTCGATAACCTTTAATAAACAAAGAATATCATTGAATACAGCATGTCTAAATCGTCTCCCCGATGTTGATTATGTTAAGATTCTTGTGAATCCGGTCGAACTAAAGCTTGTGGTACAACCTAGTACTGAAAATGAAAGAGATTCATTCATTTGGCGTTCACAGAGCTTGAAGAGAAAACCAAAACAAGTTATATGCCGGGTTTTCTATGGCAAAATTATGGATTTAATGAATTGGAACACGGACTATCGTTATAAGCTGCTTGGAAAACTTATCCAAAGTAATAATGAATACTTATTTGCGTTTGATTTAACATCTCCCGAAGTTTTCCCAAGTATCTTTAATGAAAATGGGCAGATTAAATCTTCCCGCACTCCATTATTTCCTGCTGAGTGGAAAAATCAATTTGGTCTGCCTGTCGAAGAACATCGAAGACGTCTTCAAGTGGATATTTTTAAAGGATATACAGTATTTAATGTAAAAGAACACAACATATCAGATAACATGAATGAGGATGGACAGTTTATTAATCAGGAGGTAGTCAGTGGTGGAGAATAATACTTTGCAACCTGCAATTTCTATTGATTATAAACAAAATCGAATAAGGATTTATAAAAGAACTCTTCGGTTAATTGGAAATCCGGACTATATTATTTTACTTATTAACCCCGAAGAACAAATATTAATAATTCTAAGTAGTGATAAATCTGATAAAAAAGCATTCCATACTAAACGCTTAATAACCGGAAATAAACAATCATACGAGATTAGCAGTAAACATCTGCTAAGAAAACTCCTTGCCGTTTGCACTAACTGGCAGGACAATCGTTTATATCGCGTATATGGTGAAGTTGTCCCTAATCAAAGTGCTGTTCAGTTTCGGCTCACTGATGCATTTATTGCTTGTGGGACAAAAGGTTAAAATTGTATGAAATGTGGTTTTTACGACTTAAAAATCGATGACGAGTTTAAACGCTTCACTCTTCCTTTAACATCTGAGGAGTATGAACAACTTGAAGCAAATATTAAGATTATCGGATGTCGTGAGCCACTCATTGTTTGGAACAAAACAATTATTGACGGACATAATAGATATGAAATATGTAATCGCTTGAAGATTCCGTTTTCGATTAAATATATTGTATTACACAGTCGTGAGCAGGTGCTTGCATGGATATGCACGAATCAACTAAAACGAAAAAATATTGGTATAGAAACACGACGTTACTTAATAGGTAAAAAGTATAATTTGGAAAAAATCTTAGGAGCCCACATGGTTGCCGGTACCGATCATTATGTCAGAAGAGAATTAAAGCCATATAAATATTTCGGTTCAAAATTCGATGACTCTGTATGTAAGACAAAAGAGAGATTTGGAAAAGAGTTCTGTGTATCTACTGCAACAGTTGCAAGATATGGCGATTTTGCACAAGCTGTCGATAATATTACTGAAATTGAACCTGCATTTTTACTTGCAGTCTTATCAGGTCAGTTAAAAATCACACACAATCAAGTTGTTGAACTTTCTGAGCTGCTGCCTGAAGAAATACATCGCATAAGCACCGAACTTTTGACGAAAAGGTTTAATGAAAGCACTCCCAAGAAAATGCTGAAAACAAGCATACCCAAAAAAATTAGTGAAAATGTAGAGTATTCTTTTCAAGTAAAAACACTGCCAAAATATGATCCGGATGCAGAGATTTTGGGACTTGCATTCACAATACCTTCATGGATAAGCTCAATAAAACGAGTGCGTACGATGGTGAAGCCAATTGAGTTGTCTGAAAATGCCCGAAGCAGACTTAATGAAAAACTAAAATGCCTAAAAATAGAAGTTGAAAATATGATATCTAAACTGGAGGAGAAAGATTAATGTACGAATTAGAGGCATATATACCGAAAGTACACTTTGAGCAGATTCCAATAAAAAATCTTGTTGCCCATCAGGAATATCAACGAAATTTATCTGAATCACATATAAGGCGCACTGTAGAAAACTTCGACCTTCATCAAATCAACCCCGTAAAGGTAAGTCGAAGGGATGGGATAAATTATATTTTCAACGGACAACACACAGTCGAAATTGTTGCTATAGTATCAGGGTCACGGGACACACCAGTTTGGTGCATGATATATGACGAGTTAATTTATGAACAGGAGGCAGATATATTTGCTAACCAGCAAAAATTCACAAGGTCATTAAAGCCTTATGAAATTTTTATGGCTAATATTGAAGCGGGTAATGATGAACAATTAATAATAAAATCATTGGTTGAATTCTACGGGCTTACCATTTCACCGGGCAAATCCCCAGGTGGCATATGTGCTGTCGGAACATTGGAGCAGATTTATCAAAATCATGGGTTTCATGTTTTAGACCGCGCATTACGTTTATGCATTGGTACTTGGGAAGGCGATGAACATTCGTTGACATCAAATATGCTAAAAGGTGTTACTCATCTAGTAGTAGCATTTGGCGATTCTATGAGAGATGACATTTTTAAAGAAAAAGTCGGAGCATACTCTTCAAGAGATATCGGACGTACTGCAAGAGAGCGGAAAGCAGGTTCAATGGGATATGCGGAGGCTATGTTAGAAATATATAATAAAAAAATGAGGTCTTTTTCTGCACTAAAATGGGGAATATTACATACATATAGGTCAAGAATCACAAAATCTGAATTTCCGGAAGACAGCGAAGTGGAACAAATTTTTGAAACATCTGTAATAGGTTAAATCCTACAAAGCAGCCTGTCCTATTAATATACTAATTCGCATCAACTATATTTCGCAAGCAGGGGGTATTACAGTCATTCCGAAAAACTCGTCCTGATGTAATACCCGCTTGTTGGTGACAAAGTCCCCAAACCCCCGAGGATGGAGAACTCCATGCTTTAAGCAAAACCTGACGGTTTTGCTGCTACGACTGCGGAGCAGTCTATACTGTCTACGACAGACTAATTCTATACATAGTTTGTTTCGCAACCTGCGTTTTTCAGAGCGTCAAATATGTTGAGCGCGGGCTACCTGATGCAAAGAAAAGTGTCACTGAGTTATTAAGGGTTTTTCTTTTCTAGTATAACATAATTTATATTTGGCTTTATTAAGTTGTGGATTGCCACACCGTCTGCGGACGGTTCGCAATGACGGAGTTGAGCCGGTTAATTTGTTTACGCTATACCTGTAAACAAACAAAAACAACTGGATAATATCATCAATCTGTAGTAAAATGAAAAACGTTGAAGTTGCGACATAAAAAAAGCAGAACGCCATTTTACCGATGTTCTACCTTTTCGCAACACAACTCGAATTGCTACAGACAAGCGGTTGCCATGTTATAATAGTAGGTGTCGATGTCGAGCACCCTCTATAGCATAGCACTCATGGACGGTGGAGCGTCCGACAGTAGAGTACAGGACGTACTCTCTGGCGGTAGAAACAAAATTTACAATACCATTTGAACGCCCAATCAAGCACTTATCTTATGAAAGAGGACACATATGTTATTTATAATTCTTGCCATACTCGCCTTCGGGGTCATCATTGCAATCCATGAGCTTGGACATTTCCTGTCAGCCCGTATCTTTAACGTCAAAGTCAATGAATTTGCTATCGGCATGGGACCGAAGCTACTCAAGTATCAAGGCAAAGAAACTCTTTACTCCTTGCGTGCCGTCCCGTTCGGCGGCTTTTGCTCAATGGAAGGAGAACATGAAGAAGGCGAAGAACCTGACCCCCGCTCGTTTTTAAGCCAAAAACGATGGAAACGCATTGTCATTCTTGCCTCGGGCAGCATTGCCAACTTCATCGCCGCCTTTATAATCGTACTAATTTTACACGCAGGGGTAGACAGCTTTGGCGGCACTACGCTTACAAATGTGGTTGACAGATTTCCGGAACAAGGACCGAGTGAACTCATGGCAGGAGACAGATTCGTCGCAATGAACGGCGAAAGACTCTTCTATCATGATGATTTCATTTTGTTCTCGCAATTAAACGCCGGAAACCCACTGACCGTGACATTGGAGCGAAACGGTGAACTGATTGAATACGAACGCCGCTCATATTTGGTTGACGGCGTAGAAGAGTTTCGATACAGCCTGTCTTTCGACAGAATTGACGCAAACCTTTGGGAAACAATCAAATATTCAGGGTATCAAACCTACAGCTTTGTACGCATGATTCGGCTCAGTATAGCTATGATGGTCAGCGGAGCCATCGGCATTGGAGATTTTGCAGGACCCGTCGGCATTATAGACACCATGAACACAATAGGACATCAAGTCCAGGAAAATGAAAGCACAACCGCAGCCATCGGAAGCATTGTCTTCTTCACCGCATTTATAGGAGTCAATGTCGCAGTAATCAACCTGCTCCCCATCCCCGCAATGGACGGCGGCAGAATCTTCTTCACAGTATTGACATGGATAATAGAAAAAATAACAAGAAAACGCCTCGACCCGAAATACGAAGGCTACATAAACACCACAGTCTTTGTACTCCTGATAGGCTTCATGATATTCATCCTATATAATGACGTAGCGAGGATAATAACGAGGTAAGGGACAAAAGGGGACGGTACGTTTTTGTCCCATTTGTCAAGATATACTGAGAGAGAGAAATGGACTTTTTAAAAAGCAAAAAACAAAAAACCGGTGAGCTCAAGCAAATCGCCATCGAATCAATGACAACAACCAAGACATCCGATGTTGAGGCAACAGTTGCACAGATACACAGATTAGAGCAAGCCGGGTGCGACATCATTCGTGTCGCCGTTCCCGATATTGCATCGGCTGAAGCAATCTCCGAAATAAAAGAGCGCATATCAATTCCACTGATTGCCGATATCCATTTCGACCACAAGCTAGCTCTTCGTGCTGTTGACGCAGGAGCAGATAAAATACGCATTAACCCCGGGAACATCGGGACACCCGAAAATATCAAAGCTGTCGCAAAAGCCTGCAACCAAAAGAATATTCCCATTCGAGTCGGCTCAAACAGCGGAAGCTTAAGCAAAGAAATTCTCGCTAAACACGGCGGAGTTACGCCGGAGGCAATGGCAGAAAGTACCCTCAATCACGTCGCACTTCTCAACAAATTCGACTTTGACAACATATGGATATCGGCAAAAACATCAAGCGTCCCCCTAACAGTCAAAACATATCGGCTTTTGAATGAACAGACCGATTACCCGTTCCACATCGGCATCACCGAAGCCGGAACCGAATACAACGGAATCATCAAAAGCTCAATAGGCATCGGTACCCTGCTGCTCGACGGAATCGGCAATACAATAAGAGTATCGCTGACCGCAGAACCGGAAAAAGAAATAGAAGCAGCAAAAGCGATTTTGAAAGCACTGGGCTTACGTCCGGGAATAGATATCATATCCTGCCCAACCTGCGGCAGATGCAATATAGATATAATTGCGATAACAAACGAAGTGGAAGGCAAGCTTAAAGCCCTCTTTGAAAAGGACAACTCGCTCACTATCGCAATAATGGGTTGCGCTGTCAACGGACCCGGCGAAGCCGGGCAAGCGGATTACGGAATCGCCGGCGGCAACGGCGAAGGCATCATCTTCGCCAAAGGCAAAATAATCAAAAAAGTCCCAATGGACAGACTTGTTAAAGAGTTGTGTGATATAATACAAGACAAGGGGACGGTTCATCTGTCCTGAAGTATAAAAGAGAGTAAAGGCAATTAAATGAATTCACAAAAAACCGTTCTTTTTTATGACATGTTCCCCTTCACTCGGGACTCTGCAAGACTCACCACCGACTATAGCACGGTGCAGGTAACTTCGGCATCCGTAAACCAGGCAAAAACTGCAATGGAAGTTACACTTGTGTTAGCAGACCCCGTACCACCATACGAAATTGCCATTCTAGAGGATATTATATCAAGTGAATTCGGGTTCAATACAGTAACTGTCAACGCAACCTATAAGACAGGTAAGACAGGGGACTGGACAAAAGGGGACGGTACGATTTTGTCCTCTACGCCAACGCGAGGGACAAAATCGTACCGTCCCCTTTTGTCTCACCCCCCATCAAACGTCCGTCCCCTAATGGGGCGTGTGGTAAAAACCGCAACGATACCCATAAGCGAAGTCACCCTTGACCATGGCAAGGCAGCGGTCAGGGGCGAAGTTTGCGCAGTCAGAAGCAGACATATAGAAAAAAGCAATTCCTGGCAGATAAACTTCGATATAACCGACTACACAGGCACTCTCAATGTAGTCAAGTTTATACATGACGAGGATGCCTCGAAGTTATTCCACTCAATAAAAGTAGGAATGAACCTTGTCGTCACCGGAACACTCATAAGCAGTAATTATGATAACGAACTCAACTTGAGACCGCGAAATATTTTTCCCTACAGCAAAGAACGCAGAACAGACAATGCCGAACAAAAACGCGTTGAGCTGCACTTACACACAAAAATGTCTGCAATGGACGCACTTACCGATGTCAAAGAAGTAATAAAAAGAGCCGCCGAATGGGGTCATCCCGCCATCGCAATAACCGATCACGGTGTCGTGCACTCATTTCCGGCTGCCGCATCTGCTGCATTCGCGCTAAAAAACAAAATCAAGGTAATTTACGGTGTCGAGGCATATCTTCGTGATTCGACAACAACAAATACAGGAAGGAAAAGACGTAACAATCACGCTGTCTTACTTGTTAAGAATCAAACAGGCCTAAAAAACCTATATAAGCTAATTACGAAAAGCCATATTGAAAACTTTGACGGAAGACCGATTATTTATAAGGATACACTTCAGCAACACAGAGATGGACTTATCGTGGGGTCAGCTTGCGAAGCAGGCGAGGTATATAAAGCTATAATAAACAATGTTGACACCACCGTATTGCACGAAACTGCAAGCTTCTACGACTACCTGGAAATAATGCCTGTTTGCAATAACAGTTTCATGATTTATGGAGAGAACCCGAGAGTTAAAGATGAAGAGGAGCTTCGTCAATTAAACAGGCAAATCGTAAATCTCGGAAGCACATTGAACAAGCTTGTAGTTGCAACAGGAGATGTCCACTTCCTTGACCCTGAGCATGAAATCTACAGGCAAGTTATTATGACATCAAAAGGTTACAGTGACTCAACAGGAGAAATGCCGCTCTTTTTTAAAACAACCGATGAAATGCTTGAGGAATTTAAGTATCTCGGTGAAGAAAAAGCATTTGAAGTCGTTGTCAAAAACCCGCAGCAGATAGCCGATATGTGCGAGATTATCAACCCACTGCCGCCGCCAAATCAACTGTTCCCGCCCAAGCTTGACGGAAGCGCGGATGAACTCAGACAGATTGTTGAAGCAAAAACTCTTGAACTATACGGTGAAAACCCGCCTGAGATTGTACCGGAGCGCATTGCGTACGAACTGAACGATATATTGCGCCTTAATTATGATGTAATATACATGGCTGCACAAAAACTTGTGGCATACCTGAAAGAACAAAAAAGCCGGGTAGGCTCAAGAGGAAGCGTCGGCTCATCCTTCGTTGCCTACCTTGCAGGCATAACCGAAGTAAACCCCCTTCCCTCACACTACAGATGCCCGGTGTGTAAATTCACCGAATTCCCGGGGGAAAGGGGAGCAAGACAGGGGGACGGTTCATCTGTCTTGTTGCAACCAGAGCATTCTTTAACGTTTTTTACAACAAACAAGACAGATGAACCGTCCCCCTGTCTTGCTCCCCTTTCCCCAGCCGCCTGCGGCGCGGACATGCCCGACAAACCCTGCCCCGACTGCGGAGCGGCACTCACAAAGGACGGGTTCAACATACCCTTTGAAACGTTCATGGGATTTGACGGTGCAAAGGTACCGGATATCGACCTGAATATCTCCAGTGAACATCAGGCTTTAGCACATAAATACACTATCGATATGTTCGGTGCTGAATATGTCTACAGAGCAGGTACCATTAATACAATCAAAGAAAAAAACGCATACGGTTTTGTCAAAAAATACCTCGAAACGACGGGCAAAAAGGTAACAAAAGCCGAAGAAAACCGCCTTGCCCTCGGATGCGTAGGCATAAAGCAAACAACCGGACAACACCCCGGCGGCCTTATCGTCATTCCGCAAAACACAGTAGTAACTGACTTCTCCCCCGCTCACTATCCGGCAGACGATAAAGATAAAGGCATTATTACACTGCACTTTGAGTATAAATCTCTCGAAGATAACCTTATAAAACTTGACATACTCGGACACGAAAACCCGACAATGCTCAGAATGCTCGAGAGTATGACAGGCATTAACGCTGACGACATCACCCTTGACGACCCGGAAACAATGTCAATATTCTCATCCCCGAAGCAGCTTGGATTACCGGATGATGATAAGATAATTGGCAATACGGGAACTATCGGAATTCCGGAGTTCGGAACACCATTTACCCGAGAAATGCTTAACGATACGCAACCCGGTGACTTCGACACGCTCATACGTCTTTCCGGTTACTCTCACGGAACGGGCGTTTGGCTCGGCAACGCAAAGGACCTCATTAATTCGGGAAAAGTAAAAGTTTCCGAAACTATCAGCAGCCGCGAGGACATCATACTATTTCTTGAATCAAAAGGGATCGAAAAAAGATACGCATACAATATCTCTGAAAGCATCCGGAAAGGCAAAGGGCTGCCCGAAGGTGCTGAAGAAGAAATGAAACGTTCAAATGTTCCCGTATGGTATATTGAATCATGCAAAAAAATCACATATCTTTTCCCAAGAGCACATGCTGTCGCATATATTATGATGGCATTTCGTATAGCATGGTTCAAAGTACACAGACCGCTGGAATTTTACAGCACACATTTTTACCGCCGTAGAAAAAGCTTTGACGCAGAACTTATGGCTCGCGGGATTGATAGAGTGAGAAGCAAGATAAAAGAGCTTATGAGTAACTCCGACCAAAAAACCGGCAAAGAAGAGGGACTGCTCACAACACTGGAATCCTGCTACGAGTTTTACATGCGCGGCTTTAACTTTGCACCTCTCGACCTTTACGAATCAGATGCCGAGCGATTCCTGATAGTTGATGATAAAATGCTGCGTCCGCCGTTTATTGCAGTCAACGGCCTGGGCGAAGCGGCTGCGTTGTCACTGGAGGAGAACAGAAAAAAACGCGACTTCATTTCAATCGACGACATCTACACCACCTGCACCGGTGTAACAAAAACAACACTCGACAAACTAAAAACCCTCGGAGCACTGGGCGACCTCCCCGACTCCAGCCAAATGTCGTTATTTTAGGGAAGTGGTCAGAGGGTATCCGGAAAATTCTTTCTTAGTTTCAGTCAGCACACAAATTTTGCCGATCGTTGCAAGTTTCCGCTATAGTGCTAGTGCATTGGCTGGAACTAATAAAAATTTTCTGGATACCCTCTGACCACTTCCCCTTGCATATTCATTCATTTTATTGTAAAATCACTAGCACAACTGCTTACTATAAAATCTCATAATTTTCAACTTTCAACATTCAATTACATATAGAGAGCGAGGAATGAAGAAAAATGTCTGCAACACAAAAAACGACTACTGCTATACAAGACGTGGCAATGCGAATTTGGGAGCTGCGTGAAGTCAGCGGATATACCCGCGAACAAATGGCGGCACATCTGGGTATTCCCACCGAAACATATGAAAGCTACGAATCCGGAGCAACAGACCTTCCCTTCTCATTCATTCACAACTGCGCACTGCTCTTTGGCGTTGAACTGACAGACCTTCTTGAAGGCATGAGCGCGCATTTGACCACATATGCGGTAACCCGCCGCGGCAAAGGACGTGTTACATCAAAAGAACAAACCATTGAAGTCTGCGACCTCGCACCGCGCTTCAGAAATAAGCTCGCGGAACCGTATTGGGTCACCTACACCTACTCTCACGAACAGCAAAACCAGCCGATTCCGCTCGTATCACACAGCGGGCAGGAATTTAACGTAATATTCAGCGGACAATTAAAAGTACAAATCGGCGACCATACGGAAACACTATCAGAAGGAGACAGCATATACTTTAGAAGCACAACACCGCATGGAATGATTGCTGTCGGCGGTCAGGACTGCGTCTTTTGTGCAATAGTAATGCCCGAAGAAGTAGAGCAGCTTGACAAACCGTATCTTATCCCCACATCAACCGGAACAGATGAACCGTCCCCCCGTCTTGATGAACCGTCCCCCCGTCCTGCTCCGCGCTCCGCTTACGTCTACGAATCCTTCTGCTTCCCCGTTGAAGACGAAAACGGCTCTCTGCTGTCCATCTCATTCAAAGACCATGACGAATTCAACTTCGCCTTTGACGTTGTGGACGCTATCGCGGAAAAAACACCCGACAAGCTCGCTTTGGTTCACGTCGACCGTGACAAAAACACAAGACGCTTCACATATTCGGAAATATCAAAACAATCCAACAGAGCCGCAAATTACCTTGCGAGTCTCGGTATCAAGCGCGGAGACCGCGTAATGCTGGTCCTGAAACGCAACCACCAGTTCTGGCCGATATTCATTGCCCTGCATAAAATCGGAGCAATCTCAATCCCCGCCACCGACCAACTCCTACAAAAAGACATCGAATACCGAATCGAAGCCGCAGGCATAACGACAATTATCTGCACAGCACAAAGCACCGTATCCTCAGAAGCCGAAAAAGCTATTGCTAACTACCCGTCCGTGACAAACAAAATAATGATAAGCGGCGAGCGCGAAGGCTGGCATAACTACGATACCGAGCACGAACGCTTCCGCAGCGCTTACCCGCGCACGGAGGATTCCCCCTGCGGCGACGATCTGATGCTAATGTACTTCACCTCCGGCACAACCGGATATCCGAAAATCGCTGCTCATACATACACATACGCACTGGGTCACTTCATAACAGCCAAATACTGGCACAACGTCGACCCCGACGGCGTTCACTATTCGATTTCCGATACAGGCTGGGGCAAGTTCGTATGGGGCAATCTTTACGGTCAATGGCTCTGCGAGGCTGCCACATTCTGCTATGACTTCGATAAATTCGATCCGCTCGAAATCCTCCCGATGTTTGCCGAACACGGAATAACAACCTTCTGCGCGCCGCCGACAATGTACAGATTCCTCATCCGCGAAGACTTGTCAAAATACGATTTGACTACAATAAAACACCTGACCACAGCGGGCGAGGCACTTAATCCCGAAGTTTTCAACCAAATCAAAAAAGTAACGGGTATATCTATAATGGAAGGCTTCGGTCAAACAGAAACCACCCTCATGATCGCAAATCTGGTCGGCACACCTCCAAAAATGGGTTCAATGGGCAAACCCAGCCCGCTCTACAATATCGCTCTGATGGATAACGACGGCAACAAAGTCGGACCCGGCGAAGTCGGTGAAATAACAATCCTAACAGACGAAGGCAGCCCGTGCGGTCTCTTCAGCGGCTACTACAGAGGCGAGGAGCAAACAAAAGCAGCATGGTACGATGGTGCTTACCACACAGGCGATACAGCATGGCAGGACGAAGAAGGCTACCTCTACTTCGTCGGCCGCGTAGACGACCTGATAAAATCTTCCGGCTATAGAATAGGTCCCTTTGAAATAGAAAGCGTAATAATGGAACTGCCATACGTCCTCGAATGCGCTGTCTCACCCGAACCCGACGAAATCCGCGGCCAAATAGTAAAAGCCAGCATAGTGCTGACAAAAGACACAGAACCTTCAGAAGAACTGAAAAAAGAAATACAAGACTATGTAAAATCACACACAGCCCCGTATAAATATCCAAGAATCGTTGTATTCAGGGATAGCTTGCCAAAAACGATAAGCGGCAAGATTAAGAGGAATCAGCTTTAGTGCTACGCCTTTTTACTCCCCGTATCACCATATGCCTCCAACACGCTCTCAACGTCACCTGTGCACACAAGCTCACCTTTTTCGAGCAGCAACGCACGTGAGCACATCTCGCGTATCTTATAAGCGCTATGCGTTACCAGCAGCACTGTGACGCCGCCGGAAATCATATTCATAATACGTTCTTCGCACTTCTCCTGAAATTTATAATCACCGACACCCAAAATCTCATCAACAATAAGAATCTCCGGCTTCACGCTTGTCGCAATAGCGAAGCCCAATCGACCCGTCATGCCTGATGAAAAATTTTTCACCGCTACATTTTCAAACTCCCAAAGCTCTGCGAAATCAAGGATTTCGTCATACTTTGATTCCATAAACTTAGGAGAAAAACCATACATCGCCCCATTCATATAGATATTTTCACGTGCAGAGCACTCCGGGTCAAAACCGGCACCGAGCTCCAGAAGCGGTGAAACCCCGCCATTTACAACAACCGCACCTAACGTCGGCTTAAAAACGCCGGCGATTATCTTGAGAAGCGTTGACTTCCCTGCCCCGTTGAACCCCATTACACCAAAAACTTCACCCCGTTCAACGGTAAAGCTGATGTTCTTCAGAGCCCAGAACTCCTCATAAAACAATTGCCTTTTCACAGCCTTAACAAAATACTCTTTTAAGCTGAGTATTTTATCTTTACTGAGATTAAATTTCATAGAAACATTTTGCACCGAAATCGCTACATTATCCAAACCAAAAATCATTCCTCTCCGCAAATAAACGCGTTACAAACTTAAAATATATTTATCCTGTTGCCTCATAAAGACATATGTACCTATGCAAAGCGCAGATAACGCGAAACCAATACAAACGAAATTAAACCATAGATCCGGAACTTTTCCCCAATACACAATATATCTGAAATACCTTATAAACTGGTACAACGGATTAAGGCCGATAAGATTTTGTAATGCACTGCCTTCCAATATTTCCACAGGCCAAAAAATGGCGGAAAGATACATAAGAAGCGTGGTAAATACACCATAAAGATAGGTCAAATCACGGAAAAACACGGAAAGAGACGAAATAAGCATTGCTACGCCGAGGGAAAACACGAAAATGTATAGAACCGGTATCGGTATAAGCAGCATTGTCCAGTAAAACGGAGCACCTGTAACAATTACTACTATAAAAAAAGCCGCCAGCGAAAAAGCCATTTGAACCAACGATGAAATAACTTTTGATAGAGGAAACATATATTTGGGAACATAAACCTTCTTTATAACACCTTCACCTGCAATTACAGAAGTCATTGCTAAGGTTGTGGACTCGGAAAAAAACGCCCATATCACCTGTCCGCTTAAAAGATATACGGGAAAAAAAGCAACCGTAAACATGTTTCTGAACAACGTAGAAAATACCATTGTCAAAACAAGCATCATAAGAATCGGGTTTAACAATGACCACAAAACACCCAATATACTCTTGCGATACCTGGACACGAAGTCACGTTTTATCAGAAGCTTCAGGTAATACTTAAAGCGACTAAACGTATTAAGCTGTGCTGAAATATATTCACTTCTGAAAATAAAGATAAGCACAAAAACAATTGCAATGGCTGCGGTCAGTGCTAAAAACAGTATTTTCGGCACAAAGAGCAATAAGTTATCATCACGATGACCAATCAAGCTTTCAGGCGCATATAACAAGAGTATAAAAAAACTCACCATTAAAACGAGCGTAATAGCGATCAACCGCTTCTTCGTCAAAACCATATATCCCTCCAAGCAAATAGTCGACCAATTGTAACACAACTATGAACTTTTGTATACTCCGCTAATCCCTCCGGAAAATATCCCGCGTATACACTTTATCCCGAACACCCTCCAGCTCCGGGCTGAACCGGTTTGCCACAATCACATCGCTTTTCTTCAAGAATTCCTCCAAATCATGCATCACCTTGGAGTTGTAAAAATACTCTTCATCTAAAGCAGGCTCATAAACAATCACAGTTATACCCTTAGCCTTCAAACGTTTCATAACGCCTTGAACCGACGACTGCCGGAAATTGTCCGAACTGACCTTCATCGTCAAACGATATATACCCACAACCTCCGGATTCTTCGCCAAAATCTGCTCGGCAATATGATCCTTGCGTGTGCGGTTTGCATCGACGATTGCTTCGATTAGATTGCTGGGTACATCGCGAAAATTCGCCCGCAATTGCTTCGTATCCTTTGGCAAGCAATAACCGCCATAACCAAAAGAAGGATTATTATAAGTCGTACCGATACGAGGGTCATAACATACGCCCTCGATTATCTGCGCCGTATCCAGACCGCGTATTTCCGCATATGTATCAAGCTCGTTAAAAAACGAAACTCGCAGAGCCAAAAAAGTATTAGCGAACAGCTTAACAGCCTCCGCTTCAGTCGAACCGGTATAAAGCACAGGAACATCTTTTTTCAACGCACCTCGCAGCAGCAGACTTCCGAACACCTTAGCTCTTTCACTCTTCTCACCGACAATAATACGCGATGGATACAAGTTGTCGTAAAGCGCTTGTCCTTCTCGCAAAAACTCCGGGGAAAAGATAATATTGTCAGTACCCAGCCTCTTCTTTGCGCTTTCGGTATACCCGACCGGAACCGTTGACTTTACAACAATGACTGCGTTCGGATTGATTGCAACAACATCCGCGATAACCGCGTCAACAATGCTTGTGTCGAAGAAATTCAAAACCGGATCATAATTTGTCGGCACAGCAACAATAATATACTCCGCATCCTTATACGCAACAAAACTATCGGTTGTGCCCCTCAAATTTAACGGCTTAGATGTTATATACTCCTCGACTTCAACATCAGAAACCGGAGAAATGCGGTCATTTACCGCATCCACTTTACTTTGCATAACATCAAAAGCAGTAACCTCATTATCCAGCGCCAACAGCACCGCAAGCGACAACCCGACATATCCAATACCAACAATAGTAATCCTCATCAACCAAACTCCATTCTCTCCCAATATAATGGAACTCTATCATACAGAAATAAAAAAGTCCATAACAACAATCAACATCTTCCCTCTTAAACCCCCCGATACAACACCTCCGGCATATCAATATACCCCTCAACGACGCCCCTATATAAGACAGAGAACCGTCCCCTGTCTTATCCCCTGTCTTATCCTGTCTTATAGCCTTGATGTCTTACGAATTTTAGATAACATTTAGCTTGTACTTTATAAAACATCTGGTATAATGAATATGTCAGTCCAATCAGCGACAATACGCCGACCAAATAACGACTGCACTTCGGCTATTTGGCGACAATATAAAAACCATACAGCAATAGTTCATAGCGTTAGCTACATTATTACTACGGAGATATGAAATGTCAATTAAACTAATTAAGAGAAATGTTGAATCCATTGTAATGGAAACAATAAAAGATACACCGGTAACCGTGATACAAGGAGCAAGACAAGTTGGAAAATCTACACTCTCTACAATGATTTCAAAAAATATGGTTAGCAAAACCGTAACTTTTGACTCTGATATAGCACTTGCGACTGCAAAAGAAAATACACAGGAATTTGCAGCTCAGTTTCCCGAAGGTCTTCTTATTATCGACGAAATCCAAAAATGTCCGGAGCTTTTAAGTGCAATTAAGATGTCGGTTGACTCAGGCAGAAAACCCGGAAGGTTTTTGGTTACAGGCTCAGCTAACATACTCAACTTGAGAGGCGCAAATGAGTCGCTCGCCGGACGTGCTGAAACGATAATCCTTGAACCTTTTAGCATTGGAGAGATGTGTGGGATAAAGGAGGATTTTGTTTCATTGCTTCTATGTGGAGACATGCTTGCCAGATTGAATAGGGTAACACCTTTTACTCGAACAGAATATGCCCGACTCATTGAAAGCGGTGGGTATCCGGATGCACAGAGCAGAAGCGGAAGACGACGAGAAGCATTCTTTCGGAACTATCTTACTCGTGTTCTTGATCATGATGCTAACGAGTTATCAGGACTTGCACATATTGACCGCTTTCAAACAATATTTGCACTTCTGGCAGGAAGGCCATCACAAATATACATAAGAGCAAATGTCTCGCGGACTATAGGGATTCCGGAAAGTAGCATGAACGGATATATACGATTGCTTGAAAACCTTGGTTTGATCCACATTCTGCCTGCATGGGGAAAAAACTATTCAAAAAGAGCGATCGGAAGACCTAAAATTGTTTTGTCCGATACCGGACTTGTGTGCTCTATTAACGGTATTTCAAGCAGCTTTTTATCAAAACTCGAAAATGGAAACGAACTTGGTCCTGTATTTGAAGCGTTTGTGATAAATGAGATCATGAAGCAACAAACTTGGTCAGATGTTGGATTTACCACGCATCACTACAGAGACAAAGATGGTAAAGAAGTGGATCTTGTCCTTGAATTACGTGGCGGAAAAGTAATCGCAATTGAAATTAAAGCGGCTAGTTCGTTTTCCAAAAAAGACTTTACCGGAATGAAAGCACTGAGGGACATGCTTGGTGACCGCTTTCATTGCGGGGTTTTACTCTATACAGGAAATGAAGTTCAACCTTTCGGCGATAGACTCTATTGCGCACCAGCTAGTTCGATTTGGCAGTTTAGCATGTAACTGACCTCTCCAAACCTACGCACCAAAGCCAGCTCACGAGTAGCCTACTCATGAGTTGAATGCACCACATTGCCTTTACTCTATCAAGTGCCCAAAATTTGAGACAGAGAACCGTCCCCTGTCTTAACTGCGGAGACTATCCCTTCTTCTTAAAATGTCCTTGACAAAGGGTACAGTATACAGGAGGGATTCAAAAACCTGGCAAAAAAACTTAAAGCATCTGCTCTATTGACAAACAAACAAATCGCAGAAATCTCAGGACTCACTATCGAAGAAGTCGAGAAGCTATAGAACCCTCACAACCCCCTCACAAGGCATCCATAATGTCACCATTGCACCCAAGAAGCGCAGGATATCTCACCATCAAGTTATCAAACTCTTTCATATACATCTCATATCTCCCTTGTATGCGAGCGTTTCGATTGATAGTTCTCGGTGAGACATTATATTTTCCCATCTCCGCCTACCAAAATCAAATCCTTACGAGTTGACGCTAACTCAGTTAAACGACTTGAAAAATTACTTATGGAAAAAAGCACAAACATTTCCTGCCTGTTTCCGTCGTTCCATGACACAAAATTCTTCTTGCGTTGCAGATCATAGAATACATCAACATCCATAGGCTTTTTACAGTACTTACACTCTGAAAAAATAATATTTTTTCCGTTTTCATCTATTGCAACAATATCGATTTCTTCTTTGCTGTTCCACCATCGACCCAGCTTGCTAAAGCTAAGAACCTTCTCCTTATTTAATCGCCAAAGTTCACTACGACAAACATTCTCATATATAAACGCGACATGATTATCAATAAAATTCGTTTTTATTCTTGCCATTACCGAATCAATTTGATTAAGTTCGAGCCTTGCTCGTTCTTTATAAACAAAATTAAACCAAAAGCGCAGAAAGTTATCCTTTACTTGATACAAACTGGTTTTTCTTCTTTCCGGATTGCTTTCAGTGATTGGAACTTCCCTCTCTAAAATATCCAAATCCATCAGTGTTTTTAGATATTTAGGTAAACTTGTCTGCTTAACCCCTATATCTGCACTTATTTTACTTAGCCTATGATTTCCTGATGCAATACTCTTAACAATTGACATGTAGCTGCCAATTTCTTCAATTTCATTCTTGAGAAGAAATTCCGGTTCCTCATAAAGCATACTATCTTTTTCTAAAATCGATCTTTCAATTTTAGAAAAAAGATTACCTTTTCCGGCAAAAAGCTCAATATATCGCGGTATGCCGCCTGTAACGGCATAATGTTCAATTAAATCCCGATAGGATAAATCATTATAAAACTCAGAATAATATTGAAAATCAATCTGCTTTACTTTTATTTGTCCTGTACGTCTTCCATATAGTGGACTACCATAATTTAGTGTATATTGCTCCATCATGTGAATCAAAGAACCGCATAGTATAAGCATGATATTTTTATGTTGTAAATCGGTGTCCCATATTTTCTGTAAAATTGACGGTATAGCCGTGTTAGACCTTACTAAGTACGGCAGTTCGTCAATAACTATTATCTTCTTCGCCTCGCACTCATACTCAGAAAAAACACTGACAACATCGTACCAGTTCTCATAAGTAACCGCACCATCTCTTTTATTGCCGGTAAACTCTGCTAAACTCCGTGCAAATTCCTTGCGGTTTTCCGTATCAGACTCTTCAGAAGTATGGAAGTATAGTGCAGGCTTATCCGATATAAACTCACGAATCAACGTTGTCTTCCCAACTCTGCGCCGTCCATAAACAACAACAAAAGAAGCTCCATCTGCTGCATATTGCTCATTGAGAGAGTTTAGTTCCCTGTCCCGGTTGATAAAACGTTTCATTTGTAAACCCACCCCTCCATAAACATTATACCTCAAAACACATTATGCCGTCAAGAATTATTCTCAACAGCATAATATTTCAAAAATACATAGTTAAATGTCATAGCAAATGCGTAGCGTATAACGGAATTGCTTTTACCCCATTTTCAAAGCCAAAATTTTTGCCGGATATCCTAATACTGTATACCGGCTTATGCTTTGTTCTGAGAACATCTAAGCTTTTTGACTTAGAATGCAGGTTCGCTTTAACCTCAATCGGTATGATATGACCGTCTTTTTGAATTAAAAAATCCACTTCAGCTCTGTTATCCGACTCCCAGTAATAAAGTTTATACCCATTTCCTCTAAGCTGACAAGCAACAAAATTCTCTGCCAAACCTCCTGTAAACAATCTATCGTCTGATAGTAAATTCTCCATTCTTAAGTTGTTTTTGCAAGCAAGCAACCCCACATCACCCATATATATCTTAAAACTGCTTGGATCATGATAAATCGCAGGAGGCATCAACGCTTGCGTTTTGTTGCATTTTAATACTACACCTGAGGAGCAGAGCCATTCAATTGAATCACCAAATAAACTTGCACTCCCGCCTTTTCTTACGATTTTATATTGAAATTTCTTATTATCCTTAGCAAGCTGGGCAGGAACAGACTCAAAACATGCCATAATCTTAATTGTCTCACCCGCACTTGCATACTTCGCCATGTCCCTTATGTATGAGTTAATAATCAGTTCCTGAATCTCACTTACACCAACAGTGGTCTTGTTATTTGATGTCGAATGCTTCACAACAGCAGGCATTCCACCTATAAGAACAAACATCCGGTAGTATTCCATTGCTTTCTTATGCCAAACTTCAGGCATTGAGGTTAGCTTGTCAAAACACTCTTTTACCATATCAACTAAGATATGCTCACCATTGGCTATTAGGTATTCTTCAAAATCCATCGCATGTAGAGTCTCCATACGGACTTTCCCAACAGGAAATGAGTACAGTGCACGGTTTATCGCAACACCTAATAAGGAGCCCGCTGCAATTACATGATACTCCGGAGCATCTTCCGAAAAGTACTTCAATGATGTCAGAGCTCTTTCACAGCACTGTATTTCATCAAAAATTATTAAGGTTTCTTCAGGCAGTATCTTTGAGTATGAGTAATTTTCAAGTAAACGGATTATTTTGCCGGGGTTTATATCTCCACTAAAAAAGTCGTGTACTTCCAATGATTTTTCAAAGTTGACATATATCGTGTTTTTATAGTGTTGTTCTCCAAGTTCTCTCATTACATAAGTTTTGCCTACCTGACGCGCACCATGCAACACCATTGGCATTCTGCCGGTTGATTCGTTTTTCCAATTTATGAGTTTCCGTGCTATCTTACGTTCCATTCTTTATATCACCATCCGAGGATATTCTATCAGATTATCCCCAATGCGTCAACTTATTCGTGCGTATTTTTCACCATATTTATATTTTTTCGCACGAATGCTTCGTAACTCCCTATACAACTCTGCAAGCATACCAATATGCTTCAAAAGTAACAACAATGCAGTCTTGCGATTTTCGCGTATACCTTTCCTCAAGCATAGATATATATGACCGCAACGCAGCCTTCAACTCCCCGGAGTCACCATCCCTCGCCTGCTTTTGCAACTCTTGAAAAAGTTAACCCGATATCTTAGTGATAGCCGCTTCAAAGGGGCTCATTTTTGTAGTATCCAATACCCCCGAACCGACGACACCGTCTGCAACAGTCGCATTAACCGTACCCTCCGTACCATCACCCACACTCCGTCTC